>Ga0210044_10000164_pt1 | contig 94372 bp, 86 predicted proteins | sample CryGey13umfilter_2_FD_183959 | JGI IMG/M metagenome (GOLD analysis project Ga0210044, IMG submission 183959) | Groundwater microbial communities from aquifer in Utah, USA - Crystal Geyser 4/9/14 3 um filter (SPAdes) (version 2) | ecosystem: Environmental > Aquatic > Deep subsurface >... | reverse complement strand
TAAAGCTGGCCTTGCCCCAGGCCAGCATGGCGACACCGACAAAGCCAATCAGCAAGCCCAAAATCTTCAGCCCGTGCGGCCGGTCTTTCAGCCACAGCCAGGCCACCACCGCGCCAAACAGAGGCACGGTGGCGTTGAGCAGCGACGATAAGCCGGTGCTGATGGCCAACACGGCATAGCTGTAGCAGGCAAAAGGGATGGCCGAGTTGATCAGTCCCAAAAAAAATCTTGCGCCAGTGCCGAGCCAGCGTCGGCCACTGACCGTGCAGCAGCAACAAAGGCATGAGAAACAGCGCCGCAATGCCCACCCGCAGCCCGGCAGTGGCCATGGGGCCAAACTCTGCCGCCCCCAGACGCATGAACAAAAACGACGCGCCCCAAATGGCGGCCAGCAAGATAAATTCGGCCAGCCAGGCTTGACTTGGCACGCGCGCTGTCAAAGCACACCTTCAAGCTTCAGCAAAGCCGTTTTGCGCCATAAACCACCGCTGTACCCGGTGAGTTGGCCATTTGAGCCTATCACCCGGTGGCAGGGAACGATGATGCTGATGGGGTTGCGCCCCACCGCGCCGCCCAGGGCTCGCACCGCCTTTGGCTTGCCCAGGTGGCTGGCCAGCGCGCCATAGCTACAGGTCTGACCGGGCGCAATGCCAAGCAGTGCTTGCCACACTGCGTTTTGAAACTCGGAGCCGCAGCGCAAGTTCAGTGGCAAGTTGAACGCTGCGCAGCGACCCGCAAAATAGTCGGTCAATTGCGCCGCTGCTTGTTGCAAAACCAGATCGCGTGGGGCCTGAATAGCGTGTGACAGGTCAGGTAGATCGGCTTGGTCATCAAACCAGACACCCACCAGTTCTCCCGCTGCAGCGGCCAACACCATGCCACCAATCGGGCTGGTGTAACGGGTGTACATGATGTCGGTTGGAAACTTCATGATGATATGACCTTACAGCCCTTGTAAAGAAAGCGTAGTTAGCTATGAAATAAAGAGTAAATAGGGTGGCTTCAATCTGAGCCATGATGTTGATGATACGTGTGCCACGACCGGTATCACTTGCACAGGGCGAATCTACAATCTATGTCACAAAATCATCAAGCACACCTCCAGGGAACCCTCGCATGCAACTCACCCCTTCCATCTTCAAAGCCTATGACATTCGCGGCGTGGTGCCCAGCACCGTCAATGAAGCCATGGCCCAGGCCCTGGGCCGTGCCTTTGGTACCGTGGCGCTGCGCGAAGGCCAAAGCAAAATCGCCATCGGACGCGACGGCCGTTTGAGTGGTCCCGCCTTGAGCGCGGCCCTGATGCGCGGGCTGGTAGAGGTGGGCGTGGAGGTGATCGACATTGGCATGTCCACCACGCCGATGCTGTACTTTGCCGCCAACACCCTGTGTGCCAGCGGCATCCAGGTCACCGGCAGCCACAACCCCAAGGATTACAACGGCTTCAAGATGGTGCTGGCCGGGCGCGCCATTTATGGTGATGAAATCCAGGCTTTGCGCCGCATGATGGAAGAAGAAACCTGGGAAATGCGAAGTGGCGGACTGATTCGCCAAGTGGACGTGCTGGCCGACTACACCGCCCGCATCGTCGGCGGCATCACCCTGGCACGGCCGCTGAAAATTGTGGTCGACTGCGGCAATGGCATTGCCGGTGCGTCCGCACCTGGCATCCTGCGCGCCATTGGCTGCGAGGTAACCGAGTTGTTCAGCGAAGTGGACGGCAACTTTCCCAACCACCACCCCGACCCGAGCAAGCCCGAAAACCTGCGCGACGTGGTGGCCGCCCTCCAAGCTGGCGATGCAGAACTGGGCCTGGCCTTTGATGGTGACGGTGACCGTCTGGGCATCGTCACCAAAGACGGCTACACCATTTACCCCGATCGGCAGATGATGCTGTTTGCTGCTGACGTGCTCAAGCGCGCTCCCGGCGGCACCATCATTTATGACGTGAAATGCTCGCAACGCCTGGCTCCGGCCATTGTTGCTGCGGGCGGCGTGCCGATGATGTTCAAAACCGGCCACTCGCTAATCAAGGCCAAGATGAAAGAAATCAACTCGCCCTTGGGCGGAGAGATGAGCGGCCACATTTTCTTCAAAGAGCGCTGGTACGGCTTTGACGACGGTACCTATGCGGGCTGCCGCCTGCTGGAAATCCTGAGCCAGTCGCCCGATGCCAACGTGGTGCTGAACGCCTTGCCCAGCAGCTTTTCCACGCCTGAGTTGAACGTGAAATGTGCCGAAGGCCAGCCGCAAACACTGGTGGCACAACTGGTCAATCTGGCGATGGCACCCTCGGTGGGCAGCGCAGCACACGCCGAGGCAAGCATGGGGGCGCTGTTTGCTGCACCGGCCAGCGTCAACACCATCGACGGCCTGCGCGTGGACTGGCCCGATGGCTTTGGCCTGATCCGCGCCTCCAACACCACGCCGGTGCTGGTGCTGCGTTTTGAAGGCCATACACAGCAAGCTCTGACGCGCATCCAGACCGACATGATGGCGCTGTTGCACCAGGTGCTGCCCGGTGCAGTGACCGACGAGGCCGCACATTGAAGTTGTTGATTGTCAAGCTGTCCTCCTTGGGTGATGTGGTGCACGCCATGCCCGCGGTTCAAGACCTGGTGCGTGCCGTGCCCGGTGTGCAGATCGACTGGGTGGTGGAGCGGGGTTTTGCGCCGCTGGTGCGCCGCTGCAAAGGCGTGCACCGGGTGATTGCCAGCGACTTGCGCCAGTGGCGCAAACATCCGCTCGGTGCGCCCACCCGCCAGGCCTGGCAATTGTTCAAGGCCGAACTGCAGCAAGAGCGCTACGACGCGGTGATGGACTTGCAGGGGCTGACCAAGTCGGCGCTGGTGTCGTGGCTGGCACGCCTGAGCGACGGCGGCAAGCGTTACGGCCTGGCCAACCGCACTGAAGGCTCGAGTTTTGAAGCCCCGGCGCGCTGGGTGGCTGACGTAGCCATTAGCTTGCCGGTGCACAGCCACGCCCTCACGCGCTCGCGCGAACTGTGTGCCAAAGCGCTCCATTACACCTTGCCGTTTCATATGGATTTTGGGCTTCTAGCCCATATGGATAAAGCGCCATCAGATATCAAAACAATAGCATTCAGGCGGGGTCTTCGCGGCATGGTGGCGCTGGTGCACGGCACCTCTCGGGTCGACAAACAGTGGCCACTGGCGCATTGGCGTGAGCTGGCTCGGCGGCTCAACGAGGCTGGGTTTGGAGTCGCCTTGCCGCATGGTGATGCGGCTGAAGAACAACTGTCGCAGGCCATTGCACATGATTTGGAACACGCCCAGGTGTGGCCCCGACTGGCGCTGGACGCGCTCACCGACGCGTTGTCCACCTGCTTTGGTGTGATTGGCGTAGACAGTGGCCTGAGCCACATCGCCGTGGCGCTGGATTTGCCCCAGGTGCAGATTTATAACTTTGACACCGCCTGGCGCACCGGCCCCTTGCCGCCCGGCAACCCGCAGCAGGCCGCGCACCAATGCAGCGTGTTTGCCCAACCCACCCCCAGTGTGGATGCCGTCTGGCAAGCCTGGTCTGCGGTGCTGAGTGCCTGAGCCAGCGCCATGACCGGTTGGCTTTACACCTGCCTGATGTGGCTGGCGCAACCCCTGTACCGGCGCAAGTTGCTGCGTCGCAGCCAGCAGGAGCCGGGCTATGGGCAATTCATTGAAGAGCGTTTTGGCCATTACGCCCACGCCGTGCCGGTGCATCACGGCCCCACGGTGTGGCTGCATGCCGTGTCGCTGGGCGAAACCCGGGCGGCGGCGGTGCTGGTGGCGGCCTTGCGCGCGCAATTGCCGCAGCTGCGCTTGCTGCTGACCCACGGCACCGCCACCGGGCGTGCCGAAGGCCTCAAGCTGCTGCAAGCGGGCGATTTGCAAGCCTGGCAGCCGTGGGACACACCGGGTGCGGTACAGCGTTTTCTGCGCCACTTCAAGCCTGATCTGGGCATCTTGATGGAAACCGAAATCTGGCCCAACCTGGTGGCCGGCTGCCAGCAGCAGGGCATGCCACTGGTGTTGGTGAATGCGCGCCTGAGCGACAAGTCCCTGCGCCAGGCGCAGCGGCTGGCCTGGCTGGCGCGCCCGGCCTTTGCTGGTTTGCACGGTGTGTGGGCGCAAACCCAGGCGGACGCTGATCGGCTGCAGTCCCTGGGAGCCAAGGTGCAGGGTGTACTGGGCAACCTCAAGTTTGATGCCACTCCCAACCCTGAGCAGCTCGCGCAAGGCCACGCCTGGCGCAGGCAAGTGGACAAACCGGTGTTGATGTTCGCCAGCTCGCGCGAGGGTGAAGAACTGGCCTTGCTCAAAATTCTTAAGGAATTTGAGGCTCTAGCCCTTTTAAATAAAGGGCAAGAAGCTATTAATTCAATAGTAAATAAGGTGCAGTGGCTGATCGTGCCGCGGCATCCGCAGCGTTTTGCGGCGGTGGCCGAGCTGATCACTGCGCACGGGTTTGCCGTGCAGCGGCGCAGCAACTGGGGGCCGGGCGGGCCAAACGGGCAGGCCAATGTGCTTGCCGGTCTGTCAGGATCAGAGTCATCCGTGCATGCGCTTGCCAGCACCACAGCTACCGTGGTACCGACCATCTGGCTGGGCGACTCTTTGGGCGAGATGGCGCTGTATTACGGCCTGGCCGACCTGGCCTTGCTGGGCGGCAGCTTTGAGCCACTGGGCGGACAAAACCTGATCGAAGCCGCTGCCTGCGGCTGCCCGGTGGTGATGGGGCCACACACTTTTAACTTTGCCGAGGCAGCAGAGCAGGCGCTGGCAGCTGGTGCGGCGCTGCGGGTAGCCAGCCTGTCACAAGCTGTAGGCTTGACCCGCACCTTGGTGGCTGACCATGAGCGTACACGCAGCGCGCAACAAGCTGCTCTTGCGTTTGCCCAATCGCATCAAGGTGTAGCGGCAGACCTGACTAAAGCGCTGAAGGCACTGTTGGGCTGATTTTTATGACCAGGCCAGGTCAACTCAGGCCACCAGGATGTTTTGTCGGATTGCAGCCGATGTACCGAAAGTCCGACAGTCTCCAAGTAGTTCGTTTCATCAAAACGATTTCATGTAAGTTTTTTGCTGAAACGGACTACTAGACCCCTTCATCCTAGATTCCTCAGTTGGACGCACCCGAGTGGGCTGCTGGCGGCTCATTGAAGAAAACAAGCGGTCAACTGAGGAATCTCAGGTTAATGAATCCGCATTCCTGGCTTGGCTCCGGCACAGGGCTCTAGCACGTAGATGCCCGTGTCGGCTTTTTCATCGGCGTGGCTGGCGGCCAGCACCATGCCTTCGCTGATGCCGAACTTCATCTTGCGCGGGGCCAGGTTGGCCACCAGCACGGTGAGTTTGCCCACCAGTTGTTCCGGAAGGTACATGCTGGCAATGCCACTGAACACGTTGCGGGTTTTGGGTTGACCGGCCTCGTCAAGCTCACCTGCATCCAGCGTGAGTTGCAGTAATTTGGTGGAGCCTGCAACCGCCGTGCAATTGAGGATATTGGCGATGCGCAGGTCAATTTTTGCAAATTCGTCAATGCTGATGGTGGGTGCCAGAGCCTCGCCGCCGGGGGCTGTTGGGTCAACCGGCGTGCTATGGGCTGCGGCTTTTCCAGCTTTTTTGTCGCCTGGCTTTGCAATTGCTACAGATTCTGTAGCTTGCTGCGCTTGTTCTGTATGGGCTGGAGGCTCAAACAATGCATCAAGCTGCTTCACGTCCACACGCTGCATCAGGTGCTGGTAGCTGTCGATCACGTGACCCGCAGACAGGGGGTGGGTGATGTTTTCAAAGCTCAGAGGCGTGATGTTCAGGAAACGTTCCACCTGCGCCGCCAGTTCCGGCAACACCGGCTTGAGGTAGCAGGTGAGGATGCGAAACGCCTTGATGCACACCGTACAGACATCCTGCAGGCGCGCGGTTTGATCAGGGTGCTTGGCCAGATCCCAGGGCTTGTTGACGTCGACATAGGCGTTGACGCGGTCGGCCAGCAGCATCGTCTCCTTGAGCGCTTTGGCGTACTCTCGTGCCTCGTACAAACCGGCAATTGCGCCCGCCTGCGAACGCAGCTCGTGCAACAAAGCAGCTCCGTCCTCGCCGACGGCACCGAGTTGGCCGCCAAAACGCTTGCTGATGAAACCTGCGGCGCGGCTGGCAATGTTGATGTACTTGCCAATCAGATCGCTGTTGACGCGCGACATGAAGTCGGAGGCGTTGAAGTCGATGTCTTCGTTGTGGGCGCTGAGTTTGGCCGCCAGGTAGTAGCGCAGCCACTCGGGGTTCATGCCCAGCTTGAGGTATTTCAGTGGGTCCAGACCGGTGCCACGGCTCTTGCTCATTTTTTCGCCGTTGTTCACCGTCAGGAAGCCGTGCACAAAGACGTTATCGGGTGTTTTGCGACCGCTGAAATGCAGCGTGGCGGGCCAGAACAGCGTGTGGAAGGTGACGATGTCTTTGCCGATGAAGTGGTATTGCTCCAGGCTGGGGTTGGCCATGTAAGCGTCGTAATCGATACCGCGCTTGGTGCACAGGTTTTTGAGGGATGCCAGGTAGCCAATGGGCGCGTCTAGCCACACATAAAAGTATTTGCCTGGCGCGTCGGGGATTTCAATGCCAAAGTAGGGCGCATCGCGGCTGATGTCCCAGTCGCCCAGGCCTTCGCTGGTTGTGCCATCGGGGTTGGTGCGCACGGTGAACCATTCCTTGATCTTGTTGGCCACCTCGGGCTGCAGTTTGCCGTCTTGCGTCCAGGTTTCCAGAAAAGCCACGCAGCGCGGGTCTGAGAGTTTGAAGAAGAAGTGTTCCGAGCTTTTCAGTTCGGGCTTGGCCCCTGACAGCGCAGAGTACGGGTTGATCAAATCGGTGGGTGCATAGACCGCGCCGCAGTGCTCGCAGTTGTCGCCGTACTGGTCTGCTGTGTGGCACTTGGGGCATTCGCCTTTGATAAACCGGTCGGGCAGGAACATGTTTTTTTCGGGGTCGAAAAACTGTTCGATGGTGCGCGAATCGATCAACGAACCCTCTTTGTTGTCGCGCAGGTCGCGGTAGATGGCTTGCGCCAGTTCGTGGTTTTCGGGCGCGTCGGTGCTGTGCCAGTTGTCAAAGCTGATGTGAAAACCGTCCAGGTACTGCTGGCGACCCGCCGCAATGTTGGCTACAAACTGCTGCGGGGTCACGCCCGCCTTTTCGGCGGCGATCATGATTGGCGCGCCGTGGGTGTCGTCAGCGCCGCAAAAGTCTACCTTGTTGCCCATCATGCGTTGGTAGCGCACCCAGATGTCGGCCTGGATGTATTCCATGATGTGGCCGATGTGGAAATTGCCGTTGGCGTAGGGCAGGGCGGTGGTGACAAAGAGTTGGCGGGTCATGACGAGGCAATCGTGAGGGGAAAGAGACGTGATTTTAGTCAAGTCACGCTGGTGCACTGACGCCTGCTGCACACTGGCCTGGCGAAGCAATTCATAAAAAAAGCGCAGGCTGTCAGAGCAGACCTGCGCTTGGTGCGCATGAAACTTGGTGAGTTCAGGTCGCTGGCGTGCCCAACAGGGTTTGCAGCTCGCCGCTTTCATACATTTCCATCATGATGTCCGAGCCACCAATGAATTCGCCCTTCAGGTAAAACTGGGGAATGGTCGGCCAGTTGCTGTATTCCTTGATGCCGGCGCGAATCGCATCATCTTCCAAAATGTTGACGGTTTTGATGACTTTGGGGTCAACACCGCAGGCTTTCAGAATTTGCACTGCACGGCCTGAAAAGCCGCACTGCGGAAAGCTGGCAGTGCCTTTCATGAACAGCAAAATATCGTTGTGTTTGACCAGATCGTCAATGCGTTGTTGTGCGTCGCTCATGCTGAAAATTCCTTTTTTAAAAAACAACGCGCATTATTTCACCTTCAAAGGCGCTCCGGGGGAGTGACCTTGTCGTGTTTAGGGGTGTTGCAGATTGCTATTAAAAATAGAGCTTCTTGCGCTTTAAGTACGTGCGCTAGAGGTCAATTTGTTATAAATATTGAAGATAAGACCAGCACCCGCTGAGCGAAGTGTCTTGCCACATCACTTAGGGATGCAGAAATTGCAAATGTACCGTTTATGGCGAGTGCTGACGGGATGCAGTGCTAGGCGCAAGGCGCGCCGTTTAGTGCCGCTGGAAAAGGGATATTTGTAATTTCTGCAGCCCTTAATAGTGCGGCGGCAATTCATCGCGCAGATTGCGCTGGGGCTGTGACCCTTCGTCGGGGGTTTGCCGGCGCAGAAAATGCACTTCGCGTGTCAGGCGGTCAATCTGGTCTTGCTGGCGGGTGATGATCTGGTCGAGCTTGTCGAGCAAATCTTCGGTGAAGCTGGCCTGGATTTCAAGCTTGGTCAGGCGGCTGTCGGTGCTGTGGGGGTCTTGGCTTGGGTTCATGGCGGATGGGGTGTGCAGGATGTTCATGGCCGGGTGCGGCGAGTGTGAGGCTGTGCGTTTGTGTTGAATTGTCCGCCGCTGCAGCGCTCAACCCCCGCCAGGTCTTGACGTGACTGTACCTGTGTAAAGCCTGTCGATGTCAACAAGGTTCGCACAGCCTGCGCCTGGTCGTAGCCGTGCTCCAGCAGCAGCCAGCCTTGCGGTTTGATGTGTGTTGGGGCTTGGGCAATGATCTGGCGCAGGTCGTCCAGGCCATCGGCGCCGCTGGCCAGGGCTTGCAGTGGTTCGTGGGTGAGGGCTGCCAGATGCGGGTCTTGCGCGGCGATGTAGGGCGGGTTGGAGACGATGCAGTCAAATTGGGCCATCGCATCGGCCAAGCCCTCAAACCATGAGCCTTGACCAAAACTCACCGCCAGCTTGAGCCGTTGGGCATTGCCTTGCGCCACAGCCAGGGCATCTGCACTGAAGTCAATCGCCTGAACCTGCAGTGCAGGCAAGCTGGCCTTGAGTGCCAAGGCGATCGTGCCGCTGCCGGTGCCCAGGTCAAGCACGCGTGCCGGTTGCTGTGCACGCGCTGCGCCGCCGGGCAATGTCAGCGCTTCCAGCACATCGAGCGCCCACTGCACCAGGGTTTCGGTGTCCGGTCGGGGCACCAGCACGCGGGCATCCACCTGCAAATCCAGGCCAAAAAATTCCTTGTGACCGGTCAAGTAGGCCAATGGTTCGCCTGCCAGGCGGCGTTGTGTCAGCGTGGCCAGCGTTGCGGCAAGCTCGGGTGGCAGCAAGTCGGCATCGTGCGCCAGCAGCCAGCCGCGCTGGGTTTGCGGCTGACCCAGCACATGCAGCAGCAACAGTTGCGCATCGAGCCGCTCCAGGCCTGCGCTTTGCAGTCTGGCCAGGGTATGGGCGATGGAGGCAGTGGCAGTCATAATTGCTACTTAATTAATAGCTACTTGATCAATGAATAATAGGGCTAGAGGCCAATTATTCATATAAGTTCAGGCGTTGAGTTCCAGCGCCGCCAGCTGGGTGGCGGCCTCATGCGCTTGCAGGGCGTTCACCACGTCGTCCAGGTCACCTTCCATGATGGCCAGCAGCTTGTACAAGGTGAGGTTGATGCGGTGGTCGGTGAGCCGCCCCTGCGGAAAGTTGTAGGTGCGGATGCGGTCGCTGCGGTCGCCACTGCCGACCAGGCTTTTGCGTTCTGCAGCGTCTTTGGCCGCGCGTTCGGAGCGGTCTTTCTCGTGGATGCGGGCGGTCAATACCTTCAGTGCCTGCGCCTTGTTGCTGTGCTGGCTGCGCCCGTCCTGGCATTCAGCCACGATGCCGGTGGGTAGATGGGTAATGCGAACCGCCGAGTCGGTTTTGTTGATGTGCTGGCCACCAGCACCGCTGGCGCGGTAGGTGTCAATGCGCAAATCTGACGGGTTGATTTTGATCGCCTCCGCCTCGTCGGGCTCGGGCAGCACCGCTACCGTGGCGGCGCTGGTGTGGATGCGGCCCTGCGTTTCGGTCACCGGCACGCGCTGCACGCGGTGGCCGCCAGACTCGAACTTGAGCGCGCCGTAGACCTGATCACCCTCAATGCGCAACACCACTTCCTTGTAGCCACCGAGTTCACTGGCCGATTCGCTCATCACCTCATGTTTCCAGCCTTTGCGGTCGGCATAGCGCAGGTACATGCGCGCCAGGTCGGCGGCAAACAGGGCAGACTCGTCGCCTCCTGTTCCAGCGCGGATTTCCACAAAGGCTGGTCGTGCGTCGTCTGGGTCTTTGGGTAACAGCATGCGCTGCAACTCGGTCTCCAACTGGGTAAGGTCAGCGCTGGCCGCGTCAATTTCTTCCTGTGCCATGGCTGCCATGTCAGCGTCATGGGCGGCCTCTTTGAGCAGGTCTTGCGCGGCGCTCACATCCGCTTCACGCTGCTGGTAGCGCAGCCAGCGCCCGGCCACGGCGGCCACGTCGGTGTGCTCGCGCGAGAGCTTTAAAAACTGCTCCATGTCGCTCATGATGTCCTGGCGTGAGAGCAAAAACTCAAGCTCTCCCAAGCGGTCAGCGTAGCGGGCAAGTTGTTGACGTAAAAAGGGTTTCATGGGAAATGGATTGGAAAGGGTGTGCTGAAAACGATGTGCACCAACGGCTGAGCAGGGTGCTATGGGGTTGGTTTGCACCGACCTGGCCGAATGAATTCGACCCTGCAAGAGGCTTCGAAGGCTTAGCCCAGCTAACGTTCTTTGCGCAGAAAGAAGTGGTGCGCGGCTTCAGAGGCGCGCTCGCGGCTGGTGACATCGCCACCGCGCAGTTCAGCCATGGCTCCGTGCAGCATTTTTTGCGTCAAGCCTTTGCTCAAGGCTTCCAGCACGCTGTCCACGTCGGTGCCTTTGGCCAGCAGTTTGCGGGCTCGGGCAATCTCTGCCGCACGCCATTCATCAGCCTGGGCGTTGAGCTGCTGAATCAAGGGCACGGTAGCGCGCTGCTCAATCCAATGCAAAAAGCTTTGCACACCGGCATCCACAATGGCTTCAGCCTGCGCCACGGCAGCCTGGCGGTTGGCTTGTGCGGTTTGCACCACGCCGGCCAGGTCGTCCACGGTGTACAGGTACACGTCTTCCAGGGCTTTGACTTCAATTTCAATGTCGCGTGGCACGGCCAGGTCGACCATGAACATTGGGCGGCGACGGCGTTTTTTGAGTGCACGCTCAACCGCACCCAGGCCAATCAGCGGCAAGGTGCTGGCGGTACAACTCACCACGGCATCAAATTCATGCAGGCGCTCGGGCAGATCCGCCAGGCGCATCACCTCGGCTCCAAATTGCGCAGCCAGGGCTTCGCCGTTGGCAAGCGTGCGGTTGGCAATGGTGATGCTTTTGGGGCTCTTGGCGGCAAAGTGGGTGGCGCACAGCTCGATCATTTCGCCTGCGCCGACAAACAGAATTTTGACTTCGCTGAGGTCTTCAAACAGTTGGCCGGCCAGGCGCACTGCGGCGGCGGCCATGCTGATGGAGTGCGCGCCAATCTCGGTGGAACTGCGCACTTCTTTGGCCACTGCGAACGAGCGCTGGAACAACTGGCTCAGGGTATTGCCCAGGGCGCCTGCGGCTTCAGCGGCACGAATCGCGTTTTTGATCTGGCCCAGAATCTGGGTTTCGCCCAACACCATGGAGTCCAGCCCGCTGGCCACCCGAAAGGCGTGGCGTGCGGCCAAGCCGTCGTTCATGGTGTAGGAGTGGGCGCGCAACAACTCAGGTGACACGTCTCCGGTTTTGGCCAGCCAGGCCAGGGTGTGTTCGAGTTGGGGGAGATCGCCTGCACAGTAAATTTCGGTACGGTTGCAGGTGGAGATCAGCGCGGCTTCAGGCTCACGGTTCAAGGCATGGCGCAGGGCATGCAAGGTGGGTTCGACCTGGTCGATGGCGAACGCAAACCGGCCGCGCAGATCGAGCGGTGCGGTTTTGTGATTGATGCCTAATGCCCAAACTGCCATCTTCAGATTATAAAATCACGCAGATGGTGCACATTGATACACATCATTTTTCTTTTACTTCGTGGAGTGTTGATGGAACCTGTGGCCTTGCTCAACCATGGCATCAACCTGCTTGCCCCGGCCATTTGGATGGCCTTGTTGCTACCCATATGGAGTCTAATTATTTTTAGAAAAAAGCATTTAGCCCCCGTATTCATTGTGCAGGTAGCTATTAGTTTTGTATTTTGCTCACTTGCTCTGGTGATCGGTCTGGCGGTTTTTGGCCGGGACGGAAAAATGCTGACTTACCTGGCCATGGTGGCGCTGAGTGCCAGCACCCAGTGGCTGCTGGTCAAAGGCTGGCGGGGCTGAACAAGTCCACACGGTCGGTGATGATGCCGTCCAACCCCATGCCAAACAGCTTGTGTGCGCTAGCGGTTTCGTTCATTGTGTAGCTCAGGGTACGCAGGTCAGCACTTTTGGCTTGGCGCATACTGGAGTCGTTCCACAAGTTCTGGTTGCAGATGACGGCCACACACTCCAGCCGCAAGGCGGTCTCTAGCCACCCCGTCCACAAGTCATCGAGCAACAGGCCGCGTGGCAGTTCGGGCTGGGCTTGCTGGGCGGCTTCAAGGGAGGCCACGTCGAAAGAACTCAGCAGCGGTGGTACCAAGGTGCCATGCCAAAGCCGCGCCGCATGGCGTGCCACCACCTCGCCAGTGTGGTGTTCATCACCTGGGGTGGCCTTGATTTCAATGTTCAAAAAATAATGGTTCTTGAGACAAAACCGGGCAATGGCCTCAAAGGTAGGCAAAGATTCACCGGCAAAGCGGCGTGAATGCCAGCTGCCCGCATCCAGCAGTGACAACGTACCCCAGGGGTGTTCGCCACCGACCTGGCTCAAACCATGGCCCAGGGCATCCAGGGCATTGGTGGTGCGCTCCAGCGTGGCATCGTGCAGCAGAAAAGGAATGCCGTCAGCACTTAACTTCACGTCGCATTCGAACATGCGGTAACCATAACCAGCGCCGGTACGAAAAGCCGCCAGGGTGTTCTCAGGTGCGAATTTTCCCGCCCCTCGGTGGGCAATGAAGCGCGGGTAGGGCCAATGGTCAAAGGTGACGGGTTTCATGGTGTGTTGGCTAAGATAAAAAGCTTGCAGGTTTGGGTTTGATTTGTGTCCTTAAATTAGACGTTGAATTTCAAGCCAAAGACATCAGGGTTTCCACAGGGTCACCATCAGGGGAGTAGGGCGATGCTGCACTGCGGTAACATTGCATGACCAGCCAAAGCCTGCCTGGCAGGCCGTTTTAAAGCCTCTTACGGCTGTCCATACCTTATCTGATGAACGCTTCCATTAAGTTCAAGTCTTTGTTGCCTGCTGGCGCTGATGCGCCTCATGGGCAGGAACGCATCCGCGAAATTCCGTACAACTACACCTCGTTTTCTGACCGCGAAATCGTCATCCGTTTGCTGGGTGAGGCCGCTTGGGGCTGGTTGAACAAGTTGCGTGATGAACGACGTACCGGGCGCTCAGCGCGCATGCTTTATGAGGTGCTGGGCGACATTTGGGTGGTGCAGCGCAACCCCTATTTGCAGGACGATCTGCTGGACAACCCCAAACGGCGCGTGTTGCTGGTGGAGGCCTTGCAGCATCGGCTCAATGAGGTGCAAAAACGCCGCACACCTGACATCGACTCCGAGCGCGATGCCCTGGTAGGGCAATTGCTGGCTGTGGCCCGGGCTGCGGTGCAAGCTTTTGATGCGCATTTTGTCGCCACTGCCATGCTGCGCCGCAAAGCGCAAAAAGCTCTGGTCAAACTCACGGCCAAAGACAACATCAAGTTTGACGGGCTTTCGCGCGTCAGCCATGTGACGGATGCGACCGACTGGCGGGTGGAATACCCGTTTGTGGTGCTCACACCCGACTCTGAAGCCGAGATGGCGCATCTGGTCAAGGGGTGCATCGAGCTTGGCTTGACTATCATTCCACGCGGTGGTGGCACAGGTTACACCGGCGGCGCGATCCCCTTGACCTGGAAGAGCGTGGTCATCAACACCGAAAAACTCGAGGCCATGACCGAGGTGGAAATGCGGTGCTTGCCGGGCTTGGATGTGGAGGTGGGCACGGTGTGGACGGAAGCCGGTGTGGTCACCAACCGCGTGTCGCACGCGGCAGAGCGCGCCGGTTTTGTGTTTGCCGTAGACCCCACCTCGGCTGAGGCATCGTGCATTGGCGGCAACATCGCCATGAACGCCGGCGGCAAGAAAGCTGTGCTGTGGGGCACGGCCTTGGACAACCTGGCCAGCTGGCGCATGGTGACACCGCAAGCAGAGTGGCTGGAGGTGACCCGCCTGAACCACAATCTGGGCAAGATTCATGACGTGGATGTGGCTAGTTTTGAGTTGCACTATTTCAAGGCCGACGGTAAAACCCCCATTCGCACCGAACGGCTGGACATTCCTGGCAAGACTTTTCGCAAGGAAGGCCTGGGCAAGGATGTCACCGACAAATTTCTGAGCGGCTTGCCTGGCATTCAAAAAGAAGGCTGCGACGGCCTGATCACCAGCGCGCGCTGGGTGGTGCACAAGATGCCCAAGCACACCCGGACCGTGTGTCTGGAGTTCTTTGGCAATGCCAAAGACGCGGTGCCCAGCATTGTGGAGATCAAGGACTTCATGTTCGCCGAGCAAAAGCGCTCTGGCGTGGTGCTGGCCGGGCTGGAGCACCTGGATGACCGCTATTTGAAGGCGGTGGGTTACGCCACCAAATCCAAAAAAGGGGTGCAAGCGGCGGGCTCCAGCAGCACCGTGCCCAAGATGGTGCTGTTTGGTGACATTGCCGGTGACGATGCCGATGCGGTGGCGCGCGTCACAAGCGAAGTGGTGCGCATGGCCAATACCCGCCATGGTGAAGGGTTTGTTGCTATCAGTCCTGAAGCGCGCAAGAAATTCTGGCTGGATCGCAAGCGCACCGCTGCCATCAGCAAACACACCAACGCCTTCAAGATCAACGAAGACGTGGTGATTCCGCTGCCGCGCATGGCCGAGTACACCGACGGCATTGAGCGCATCAACATCGAACTAAGTCTGAGCAACAAACTGGCGTTGTGTGATGCGCTGGAGGATTTCTTTAAACAGGGCAACCTGCCGGTGGGGCGCCAAGATGACGCAGGCGACATATCTGCTGACGAACTGCTGGAAGATCGGGTAGCTCATGCGCTGGCCCTGGTGGCTGAGGTGCGTGCCCTGTGGTCCGGTTGGCTGCGCGATGTGGAACCCTTGTTTGACCAGTTGCAAGAGCATTCCTTGCGCGCCAGCTGGAAGACGCAAATCCGCTTGCCTTTGCAACAAATTTTTAATGGTGTGGCGTTTGAACAGGTTCTGAAAGAGTGCAATGCGATCCACCAGCGGGTGCTCAAAAGCCGGGTCTGGGTGGCGCTGCACATGCACGCGGGTGACGGCAATGTGCACACCAACATTCCCGTCAACAGCGACGACTACGAGATGCTGCAAGCCGCGCACGGTGCGGTTAAACGCATCATGGCGCTGGCGCGTCGCCTGGACGGTGTCATCAGCGGCGAGCATGGTATTGGCATCACCAAGCTGGAGTTTTTGACCGAAGCCGAATTGCAACCGTTTACCGACTACAAAGCCAAGGTCGACCCTGAAGGGCGTTTCAACAAGGGCAAGTTGCTACGAAATAAAGAGCTATCAGCCCATAAAGAACAAGGGCTAGAGGCTGATTTGTTATATGCCGACCTGACCAACGCCTACACCCCTAGTTTTGGTCTGATGGGGCACGAGTCATTGATCATGCAGCAGTCAGACATCGGTGCGATTGCCGACAGCGTCAAAGATTGCCTGCGCTGTGGTAAGTGCAAACCGGTGTGCGCCACGCACGTGCCGCGCGCTAATTTGCTCTATAGCCCGCGCAACAAAATTCTGGCCACCTCGTTGCTGGTGGAGGCTTTTCTGTACGAGGAGCAAACCCGTCGCGGAGTCAGCATCAAGCACTGGCAGGAATTCGAAGACGTAGCCGACCACTGCACGGTATGCCACAAATGTGAGTCGCCGTGTCCAGTGAAAATCGACTTTGGTGATGTGACGATGAACATGCGCAACCTGCTGCGCAAGATGGGACAAAAGTCGTTTCGACCCGGCAACGCAGCTGCGATGTTTTTCCTCAATGCCACCAACCCCGAGACCATCAAGGCGGTTCGCGTCGGCATGGTGGGGGTTGGCTTTAAGCTGCAGCGCCTGGCCAATGACCTTTTCAAAGTGGTGGCACGGTGGCAAACCAATGCGCCGCGCGCCACACTGGGTGCCGCGCCTATCAAAGAGCAAGTGATCCATTTCATCAACAAGAAGATGCCAGGTGGTCTGCCCAAGAAAACGGCGCGTGCCTTGCTGGACATTGAAGACAAAGACTACGTGCCGATCATCCGCAACCCGCAGACCACCACATCAGAGACCGAGGCGGTGTTTTACTTTCCTGGTTGCGGTTCTGAGCGCTTGTTTAGCCAGGTGGGTCTGGCCACGCAGGCCATGCTGTGGCACGCCGGGGTGCAAACTGTGCTGCCGCCGGGCTATTTGTGCTGCGGTTACCCGCAGCGCGGCAGCGGCGAATTTGACAAGGCCGAGAAAATCATCACCGATAACCGGGTGCTGTTCCATCGCGTGGCCAACACCCTGAATTACCTGGACATCAAGACCGTGGTGGTGAGCTGTGGCACCTGCTATGACCAGTTGCAGGGCTATGAATTCGAGAAAATTTTTCCTGGCTGCCGCATCATCGACATCCATGAATTTTTGCTCGAAAAAGGCATCACCCTGCCCGCAGGCCAGGGCGGCTACCTGTACCACGAGCCGTGTCATAACCCGATGAAGCTGGGTGACTCGATGCAGACGGTGCGAGCCTTGGTGGGCGACAAGGTCTTGAAGAGCGATCGCTGCTGTGGCGAGTCTGGCACGCTGGGCGTGACCCGTCCCGACATCTCGACCCAGATTCGCTTCAGCAAAGAAGAATCCATCCGCAAGGGCGAAGCCGCACTGCGCGCCAGTGGGGCGGTGGCGGCTACTGCAAACGTCAAAATCCTGACCAGCTGCCCGAGCTGTTTGCAAGGCCTCAAACGCTATGAAGACGATCTGCAAAATGGGTTGCTGGAAGCCGATTACATTGTGGTTGAAATGGCTAAGCAAATTCTTGGTGACCAGTGGTTGCCCGAATATGTGAAGGTGGCCAATGAAGGCGGCATTGAGCGTGTGCTGGTCTGAGCTTGAATACATTCACAGGAGTGAGACAACATGGCAGGTTTACAAAACGGTGCACCTACACCGCAGGACATCACGGTGCACAGCGCCTCGCGTGTACTTGAGGTCAGTTTTTCTGACGGCGCGTCGTTTCGCATTCCGTTTGAGCTGATGCGGGTCTACAGCCCATCGGCTGAAGTGGCTGGCCATGGGCCGGGTCAGGAAGTGCTGCAAACCGGCAAACGTGAAGTGACTTTGAGCGGGCTGGAACCGGTGGGCAACTACGCCATCCAACCCGCGTTTTCAGATGGTCACGACAGCGGCATCTATTCCTGGGATTACCTGTATTTTTTGGGTTCGCAGCAAGACAAATTGTGGGCCGACTACAACGCACGCTTGCAAGCTGCTGGCGTCGAGCGTGATGCGCCCATGCCCGAAAAAGCCGGTTCCAGCTGTGGCCATCACTGAAAGTTTGAAAGTTCGACCCACATGAGTACCACACATTTCGGATACAAGACGGTTGAAGAGACCGAAAAAGCCAAATATGTCAAAGGCGTGTTTGATTCGGTGGCTCCCAAGTACGACTTGATGAATGACCTGATGTCCATGGGGCTGCATCGTGCCTGGAAAGCCTACACCGTCATGGTGGCCAACCTGCACGAAGGTGACAAGGTGCTCGACATCGCCGGTGGCACGGGTGACCTGGCCCTGGCTTTTGCCAAAAAAGTGGGCAAAACCGGTCAGGTGGTGCACACCGACATCAACGAAGCCATGTTGCGTACCGGCCGGGATCGGCTGGTAGATGCCGGTGTGCTGCTGCCCACGGTGGTGTGCGATGCTGAGCATCTGCCTTTCCCTGACAACCACTTCAACCTGGTGACGGTGGCGTTTGGTCTGCGTAATATGACGCACAAGGACATGGCGCTCAAAGAGATGAACCGGGTGTTGCAGCCCGGTGGCAAATTGCTGGTGCTGGAATTTTCCAAAGTGGCCAAGCCGCTGGAGAAGGTCTACGACTGGTATTCGTTCAAGGTGCTGCCCAAGCTGGGTGAGCTGGTGGCGGGGGATGCATCAAGCTACCAGTATCTGGCCGAGTCGATCCGCATGCACCCGAGTCAAGAGGAACTCAAAACCCTGATGAAAGCTAATGGCTTTGGCCACGTGGATTACCACAACATGACTGGTGGTCTGGTAGCCTTGCATTTCGGTATCAAATGTTGATCTGAATTTATCAGGAGTGTTTATGAAACGTTGGTTTTCGGTGATGGCGGTGTGTTTGGCCTTGGTGGCAGGGCACGCTGATGCTGCAAAGCGTTTTGGTGGCGGCAAGTCCTTCGGTCAGCAGTCCAGCAATGTGACGCAGCGCCAGGCAGCACCGGTTGCGCCAACGCAGGGCGTGAACGCTACACCGAAATCTCCCGCGCCCGCTACACCTGCTGTAGCTGCGACGAAAAAACCCTGGGGAGCCATGCTGGGCGGCCTGGCTGCTGGCTTGGGGCTGGCCTGGTTGGCCAATTCCTTGGGTTTAAGTGAAGCCATGGGGCAGTTCATGATGTTCGCGCTGTTGGCACTGGTGGTCATGATGGCGGTGGGCTGGTTCATGCGGCGTAAAACACAGGCTGTTGCAACCAATGGCTCACCGTTTGCCTTTCAAGGCGCAGGCTCATCGGGTCAAACGCCTGTGCCAGCCAGCTATCGTCCGGAAAACGTCGGTAACGACGCGTCAGCTCGCCCGTGGGAGCGCAGCGCACCGGCTGCCTTCGAGGCAGCCACCCTTGCGGCCACCGGCTCGATGATTGGTTCCGGTTTGTTGGGGGCTCAAACCTGGGGCATCCCTGCGGGTTTTGACAGTGAAGGTTTTCTGACTTTAGCCAAGGCCAATTTTGTGTCCTTGCAAGCGGCCTGGGACAAATCCGACATTCCGGCGCTGCGGGTCATGATGACCGACACCATGCTGAAAGAAATCCAGGCGCAACTGGCCGAGCGCGAGGCTCACACTGGTGGCCCGGTGAATTTGACCGAAGTGGTGATGATCGAGGCGCATCTGCTGGGCATTGAAGATTTGGGCAACGACTACATGGCCAGCGTAGAGTTCTCTGGCATGATCCGTGAAGAGCCTTCATCCGGCCCGAGCCCGTTCCGCGAGGTCTGGAACATGATCAAATCAAAAAATGGCAGCAATGGCTGGCTGGTTGCAGGGGTTCAGGCGCTGCAATAAAAAAATCCTGTCATTTCAGGGAATAATCGGGGACTATGGCAACACAGTCCCCTTTTTTATTGCTGGAGGGTTTCCTCCAAAAACTTCCCCTTCCCAACCTGCAGCCCCCGGCTTGGGCCGTCTTTGAGGCGCAACGCCGGGTGGTGCTGCTGCTCAACCATGTGTTGATGCAGGAACCTGAGGCCATGGCTCGCTTGTTGCGCCAAAAAGGGCAGGTTTTATTGGTTCAGTGGCGCTCTTTCAGTTTCAAACTGCTGGCCACACCGGCTGGTTTGCTTGACCTGGCTCAGGCGCAGGACACGCCAGATCTGGTGATGACTGTCACCGAAGAATCACCCTGGTCTCTGGCTCAGGCTGCATTGCGGGGTGAAAAACCTGCGGTGCGCATTGAAGGTGATGTGCAATTGGCTGCCGAAGTCAACTGGTTGACCGAACACGTGCGTTGGGATCTAGAAGAAGACCTGGCGCGGGTGTTGGGTGATGTGCCCGCGCATACCCTGGGTCAGATGGTGCAGACACTACGTTCTAGCCTGGCGCAATTCATCACAAAAGCGGCCGCTTTTGTACCGGGCAAGTCGAGCTCATGACCCGACTTTTTCGTGGCATCTTCATCCTGTGGGTGATGTTGCGTTATGGCCTGGACGAATTGGTATTAACCAGTTTCAAAAAACCTGCTTTGCTGACCCTGGCGCGCGTGCTGACCCTGGGGCGCAAGCTTGATGCCCCCCGCGGACAACGCATTCGCCAGGCGCTTGAGAGCCTGGGCCCCATCTTTGTCAAGTTTGGGCAAGTGTTGTCCACACGGCGTGATTTGTTGCCGGTGGACATTGCCGATGAATTAGCCAAATTGCAAGACCGGGTGCCGCCTTTTCCCAGTGCCGTGGCCATTGGCATTGTGGAGCGTGCGTTCAAAAAATCAGTGGCTGATATTTTTGTCTCTTTTGAGACCGAGCCGGTGGCCAGTGCGTCAATCGCCCAGGTGCACTTTGCGGTCTTGAAAGACAAGCACGGACAACAGCGGGACGTGGCCGTCAAGGTACTGCGTCCTGGCATGGCAGACGTGATTGACAAGGACATGGGTCTGTTGCGCATGATGGCGGGTTGGGTGGAGAGCCTGTCGGACGATGGTCGTCGCCTCAAACCGCGTGAAGTGGTGGCTGAGTTTGACAAGTACCTGCACGACGAACTTGATCTGGTACGCGAAGCCGCCAGTGCCGCCCAGTTGCGGCGCAACATGGCCGATCTGAACCTGGTGATGATCCCTGAAATATGCTGGGACTACTGTGTGACCGATGTGTTGGTGATGGAGCGCATGAAGGGCATCCCGATCAGCCAGGTGGATCGTTTGCGGGCGGCGGGGGTAGATATTCCCAAGTTGGCGCGTGACGGTGTCACGATTTTTTTCACTCAAGTGTTTCGCGATGGTTTCTTCCATGCGGACATGCACCCAGGCAACATTCAGGTCAGCGTCGAGCCGGCTACTTTTGGTCGCTACATCTCGCTGGACTTTGGCATTGTGGGCACGCTCACCGAGATTGACAAAGAGTACCTGGCGCAAAATTTCACAGCGTTTTTCCGTCGCGACTACAAACGGGTGGCTGAACTGCACATTGAATCCGGCTGGGCTCCTGCAACCACCCGGGTGGACGAGCTGGAAGCGGCCATTCGTACTGTGTGCGAACCCTATTTCGACCGACCACTGAAAGAAATATCTTTGGGGATGCTGTTGATGCGCCTGTTTCAGACTTCGCGTCGTTTTCAGGTTGAAATCCAGCCCCAATTGGTGCTGTTGCAAAAAACTCTGCTCAATATCGAAGGCCTTGGGCGTGACCTGGATCCTGATCTTGACTTGTGGCACACCGCCAAGCCGTTTCTTGAAACCTGGATGGTGGATCAGGTTGGACCGAAAAAGCTGTTGGAAGAACTGCGCAATGAAGCGCCTCACTATGCCAAGCTGTTGCCAGAGTTGCCTCGCTTGCTGGTCGAGTTTTTGCAGCGGCGGCCTGCTTCGGCTCATGCGGCCGAGTTGCGCGCTTTGTTGACGGAACAAAAACGCACCAACCGGCTGCTGCAGACCATCATTTATGGTGGTATGGGATTTGTGTTGGGTTTGATCGTCACGCAATTGCTGGTGCGCGTTCGTCTTTTTTAAGGGTGCTGGCTGGGGCAGCATCAGGACATTAGCACCGGAACATGGGGCTGACTTTATAATCTCTGGCTTTGCAGCTCTTAACCAAGCCTGAACACACCATGCCTATTTACGCCTACAAATGCAATGCCTGTGGCTTTGCCAAGGACGTGTTGCAGAAAATCTCTGACCCCCTGCTGACCGATTGCCCCGAGTGCGGCCAGGCCACCTTCACCAAACAGTTGACGGCTGCTGGTTTCCAGCTCAAGGGGTCGGGTTGGTACGCCACTGATTTCAAAGGTGGCAATGCTGCTACTTCAGCCCCGGCAGTTGCCACAGGAGCTGCTGCAGACACCAAACCCAGCGTCTCGGATGCACCTGCCGCCAAGACGGATTCAGCCCCACCCACCAGCGGTGGTTGTGGCACCGGTTGCGCTTGCCACAGTTAAGCGTGTGCTCAGGAACTGACCGTGCCTTTTAAAAAATACCTGTTGACCGGCTTGTTGGTCTGGCTGCCCTTGGCCATCACCATTTGGGTGTTGTTGTGGCTGGTCAGCTTGCTGGACGGCATTTTTCTGGGTTTGCTCGCTGGAGTGCAAGCTGTGATGCCGGACGCGGCCTCCCGCTTGTTGGAGCCTTTTAAACACATTCCAGGTTTGGGTGTGGTGCTGGTTTTTGCCAGCTTGCTGGTGACAGGGGCACTGGTATCGAACGTGGCCGGACGTTGGTGGCTGCTTCAGTGGGATCGCCTGTTGACCCGCATTCCAGTTTTTAAATCCATTTACAACAGCGTCAAGAAAGTCTCTGACACCCTGTTTTCAAGCAACGGCAACGCCTTTCGTACCGCTTTGCTGGTGCAATACCCGCGTGCTGGCTCCTGGACGATTGCCTTCCAGACCGGTGTCCCTGGTGGTGAAGTGGCCAAGCATCTGGACGCTGACTTTGTCAGTGTGTACGTGCCCACAACTCCCAACCCGACCAGTGGTTTTTTCTTGATGTTGCCACGTCGTGATGTGATTGAACTCAACATGAGCGTGGACGAAGCCTTGACTTATGTGATTTCCATGGGCTCGGTCGCCCCTAGTCCTTTGATGGACTCGGTGGGCAAATAATTTTTTGACAATCCGCTGCCCTGTTGGGTGGCTTTAGAAAGCAATTTTTATGGCAATGCGTTCTCATTATTGTGGTCTGGTGACCGAAGCCTTGATGGGTCAAACCGTGACACTGTGCGGCTGGGTCAATCGTCGGCGCGACCACGGTGGCGTGATTTTTGTCGACGTGCGCGACCGCGAAGGGTTTGTGCAGGTGGTGTGTGATCCGGATCGAGCCGAGATGTTCAGGGTGGCTGAAGACCTGCGCAACGAGTTCTGTATTCAGGTCAAAGGTCTGGTTCGTGCTCGCCCTGAAGGCACGGTCAATGACAACCTCAAGAGCGGCAAGATTGAAGTTTTGTGCCATGAATTGACGGTGCTCAATCCGTCGGTCACACCACCCTTTCAGCTGGATGAAGAAAACCTGTCCGAGACCACCCGTCTGACCCATCGCGTGCTCGACCTGCGTCGTCCCTACATGCAAAACAACCTGATGCTGCGCTACCGCGTGGCCATGGAAGTGCGCAAGTTTCTCGATGCCAATGGTTTTGTGGACATTGAAACTCCCATGCTCACCAAGAGCACCCCAGAAGGCGCGCGCGATTACCTGGTGCCCAGCCGGGTGCATGATGGCCACTTCTTTGCCTTGCCGCAAAGCCCCCAACTGTTCAAGCAGTTGCTGATGGTGGCCGGGTTTGACCGCTATTACCAGATCACCAAATGCTTTCGCGACGAAGACTTGCGCGCTGACCGTCAACCCGAGTTCACCCAGATTGATATTGAAACCTCGTTCATGACCGAGGAAGACATCCGCGACATGTTCCAGGGCATGATCAAGACCGTGTTCCAGAACACACTGGGTGTGGATCTGGGCGAATTCCCGGTAATGACCTACCAGGAGGCAGCCTACCGTTTTGGCTCTGACAAGCCCGATCTGCGTATCAAACTTGAATTGACCGAACTCACTGACGTGATGGCTGACGTGGACTTTAAAGTGTTCTCGACACCCGCCACCACCAAGGGTGGCCGCGTGGTGGCGTTGCGTGTGCCCGGTGGTGCCGAGATCAGCCGGGGCGAGATTGACAACTACGGCGAATTCGTCAAGATTTATGGAGCCAAGGGCCTGGCCTGGATCAAGGTCAATGATGTGACCCTGGGACGTGACGGCCTGCAAAGCCCGATTGTCAAAAATTTGCATGACCGCGCCATTGCTGAAATCCTCAAGCGCACCGGTGCACAAAACGGCGATGTGCTGTTTTTTGGTGCCGACAAGGTAAAGATCGTCAACGATGCCATTGGTGCCTTGCGTCTTAAAGTGGGTTTGAGCGAGTTTGGCAAGAAAAATGGTTTGTTCGAGAACCGTTGGGCTCCGCTGTGGGTGGTGGACTTTCCGATGTTCGAATACGACGATGCCTCAGACCGCTGGATGGCCGTGCACCACCCCTTTACCGCGCCCAAAGACGGGCATGAAGACCTGATGGTGACAGACCCTGGCAAATGCATCTCCAAGGGCTACGACATGGTGCTCAACGGTTGGGAAATGGGCGGTGGTTCGGTGCGTATCCACCGTGCTGATGTGCAGCAAAAAGTGTTTGATGCCCTCAAGATCACACCTGAAGAAGCACAAGAAAAATTCGGCTTTCTTCTGGACGCGCTGCAATACGGCGCGCCACCCCATGGCGGCTTGGCCTTTGGTCTGGATCGCATCATCACCTTGATGACCGGGGCTGAATCCATCCGCGACGTGATCGCTTTCCCCAAAACCCAACGCGCGCAGTGTTTGTTGACCCAGGCTCCCTCACCGGTAGATGAAAAACAATTGCGCGAGCTGCACATTCGCTTGCGCAATACCGATGTGCTGAAAGCCGAGTGACATCCGGGTTTTGACACCAGCCCCCCCAAACCAGTGTCTGAAACCCATCTTCATTTCAAGATACCGCAATCGGTGCTGGTGGTGATTTACACCCCGGCGCTGGAGGTGCTGTTGATCAAGCGTGCCGATGTGGCTGATTTCTGGCAATCGGTGACCGGCAGCAAAGACACGCTAGCCGAGTCTTTTGACCACACGGCTCGCCGTGAGGTGCTGGAAGAAACGGGTATTGACTGCACGCAAGTTAGCGGGCTGGCAGGGCAGTTGCTGGATTGGCAGCTGGAAAACGTCTATGCCATTTATCCAAATTGGCGGCATCGTTATGCGCCAGCGGTGTTTGAAAACACCGAGCATTTGTTTGGGCTGGGTGTGCCAGCGGGTACAAAAGTACGGCTGAATCCATTGGAGCACACCGCCTACCAGTGGTTGCCATACCAACAGGCGGCCCAGGCCTGTTTCTCGCCCTCCAACGCCGAGGCTTGTTTGATGCTCCCACGCTTTGCAAATGGAGCGGTTCACAAATGAACACGCCCAATCCAACCATTCGCATCGCCACTTACAACATTCACAAGGGCGTGCAGGGGGTGGGGCCGGTGCGTCGCCTGGAAATTCATAACCTGGTGCTGGCGGTGGAAGCCCTGGATGCGGATGTAGTGTGTCTTCAGGAGGTGCGCCAGCACAACCAGCGCGAGGCCAGGCATTTTGCGGCGTGGCCCCAGTTGGGTCAGGCGGATTTTTTGGCTCCTCCTGGTTACGAGGCGATTTACCGCACCAACGCCATCACGCGCCATGGTGAGCATGGCAATGCATTGCTGTCGCGTTGGCCGGTGTTGTCGCACCAGCATGAAGACATTTCAGATCACCGACTGGAGCAGCGCGGGGTGCTGCATGTGACGTTGCAGGTGTACAGCCGGGTGATGCACGTGCTGGTGGTGCATTTGGGGCTGGTCAAATCCAGCCGTGGGCGGCAAATCGCGCAGCTCAAGCGCTTTATTGAGCGTGAAATTCCACCGGATGCCCCTTTGTTGCTGGCGGGCGATTTCAACGATTGGAGCCAAAGTGTGCAGTTGGCGCTGGCGCAAGCCGACCTACATGCATGGGGCGTGCCGCAGCCCACCTTTCCTTCGCGTTTGCCTTTGGCCCAGTTGGACTATGTGTTTGCCCGTGGCCTCAAGCCCGTCAGCCTGACCGTACCCCATGGGCGAGCCTGGTGGCGCATGTCTGACCATTTGCCGCTGATCGCCGAATTCACCCTGGCGAATTGATGCCATGGTGCTGTCACAACGTCAGCCGGGTCATGAGTTGCAATTGTTGCAAGGCTCGACCGTTTTTTTTGATGCGATGGAACAGGCCATGGATGCCAGCCTGCGTGAGATCAGGCTGGAAACCTATATCTTTAACCTGCACGGCGGTGGCGAACGCATCATGCAAGCGTTGACACGTGCTGCTCAGCGTGGCGTGGCGGTGTTTCTGGTGGTCGATGGTGTGGGCACGCCGGAGTTACCCGCACCATGGCCTGAGCGGCTGGCGGCAGCCGGATTGCAATGGCGCATTTTTGCGCCGCTGGGGCGCTTGGGCTTGCTCGTGCCCAGTCGCTGGCGACGCTTGCACCGCAAGTTGTGTGTGGTGGATGGCCAGACGGCTTTTTGTGGCGGTATCAACGTGCTCGATGACGGGTATGACCCCAACTATGGGGCACTCAAGGCTCCGCGTTTTGACTTTGCGGTGCAGGTCAGGGGGCCTTTGGTGCAAGAGGTACATGCGGCCATGAGCCAGTTTTGGTGGCGTTTGCAGGCCACCCAACTGGTTCGGCAAGTAGATTGGCATGGCGCCTGGGTGGCGTTGCAGCAGGCCGTGCAGGAAACCCGGCAGGGCAGCACAAAGTTAACTAGCATCGCCGCAGGGGCGCAGGCGGAACTGGTGTTGCGCGACAACCTGCGTTTTCGGACGAGCATCGAACGGGCTTACCGCCAGGCGTTGGGGGATGCCAGGCACGATATCCTGATAGCCAATGCCTATTTTTTGCCAGGCCGAAAAATCCGCCAAAGTCTGATACATGCCGCCCGGCGCGGCGTGCGGGTGCGCCTGCTGTTGCAGGGGCGTTACGAATACTTCATGCAGTACCATGCCGCGCATGCCCAGTATGGCTCGTTGTTGGCGGCAGGCATCGAAATTTATGAATACACCCCCAGTTTTTTGCATGCCAAAGTGGCGGTCGTTGATGGCCGCTGGGCCACGGTGGGCTCATCCAACATGGACCCCTTGAGTTTGCTGCTAGCCCGAGAAGCCAACGTGGTGGTGCAGAACGAGGCCTTTGCCGACCAATTGCAGCGGGCTTTGGAGCAAGCCATTGCCGCCGATGCGCGCCTGGTTGATGCACGCCAACACGCTGCCCGTCGTGTGCGTCTGAGGGCGTTTGATGCGGTGGCCTACCTGTTGATGCGCGTGATGCTGTTCCTGAATGGAAAACGCTATTAAATAAATAGCTGTTAGGCCAGTATATAAAAGGGTTAGAAGCTAATAACCTTAGTATCAAAACGCTGCTACGATTCAAGCTTGATTATTTTCATCGGTACATCATGAACCCACAAGAACCAGACCACGGCACACCGGTGTCAGTCAAAATCCGAGAGCGTATTGCAGCCGCGCGCAAACGTTTCCATGCCAACGACAACATCGCCGATTTCATTGAACCTGGCGAACTTGAACGCTTGCTCGACGAAGTTGAGGAAAAAATGAAGGGCGTACTCAGTAGCCTGGTCATTGATACCGAGCACGATCACAACACAGGCAACACGGCAAGGCGTGTGGCCAAAATGTACCTCAAAGAAGTGTTTCAAGGCCGGTATGTAAAGACCCCAGAAATTACCGAATTTCCCAATGCCGAACACCTCAATGAGTTGATGATCGTCGGTCCGATCACGGTGCGCAGTGCCTGCAGCCATCATTTTTGCCCCATCATGGGCAAGATATGGATCGGCGTGCTGCCTAATGAGCACACCAACGTGATTGGCCTGTCCAAATACGCCCGGTTGGCCGAGTGGGTGATGGGACGCCCCCAAATTCAGGAAGAAGCGGTGGTACAGCTGGCTGATTTAATCCAGCAAAAAACCCAGCCCGATGGCTTGGCCATCGTCATGGAAGCCAGCCACTTTTGCATGAGCTGGCGCGGTGTCAAAGATGTGGACAGCAAGATGATCAATTCCGTGATGCGCGGCAGCTTCCTGAAAGATGCCAATTTGCGTCGTGAATTTTTGTCACTCATTCCCCAGAAAGGTTAACCATGTTGGTACGTTTGCTTTATGCCAGTCGGGCGGTGAATACCAATCCCGAGGCGATTGAATCCATCCTGCACCAGTCGCGAGACCACAACCCGCATTGCGGCGTGACCGGGGTTTTGTGTTACGGCGGCGGCATTTTTTTGCAGGCCATTGAAGGCGGGCGCATGGCCATCAGTGAGCTTTATGGGCACATCCAGCGCGACCCCCGGCACAAAGACGTGGTGTTGCTTCACTATGAAGAAATCTCCGAGCGTCGTTTTGCTGGCTGGACCATGGGCGAGGTCAACATGACCCGCATCAACGCCTCCATCCTGCTCAAGTACGCTGAAAAACCCGAGCTCGACCCTTATTCGGTTTCGGGCAAGGTGTCGCTGGCGTTGCTGGAAGAACTGATGGCCACCGCCTCGATCATTGGTCGAGCCTGAGGGCGGTTTGTCCGTATCCAGTTTGGCTTCTGCCGGGCTGTTGGTGGGGTGTGATTTTTCCAGTGCACCCCATGCCCGCAAGCAGATTGTGTTGGCCACCGGCGCCCTCAAGCAAGGCTGTGTCACGCTGACGCAACTGGAACGTTTTGCGTCCTTGGCCGCTTGGTTGGCCTGGCTCAAACAGCCAGGTTCATGGGTTGGTGCTTTTGACTTGCCATTTGGGCTGCCGCGTGAATTGGTGCAATCGTTAGGTTGGCCACTGGATTGGTACGCCTGCATGACTCACTATGCCGGGTTGAGCCGTGAGCAGATTCGCTCAAGCTTTTCCGCGTTTTGTGATGCCCGACCCGCGGGTGGCAAATTTGCCCATCGTGCCACAGACCGTCTGGCGGGTTCAAGTCCCAGCATGAAGTGGGTCAACCCACCGGTGGCTTTCATGATGCATGCCGGTGTTCCCTTGCTGTTGCAAGCGGGTGTTGCATTGCCTGGGATGTACAAGGTTTCAACTGATGCTGCACAGTCCAAAGTCGCCCTGGAGGGCTATCCGGGCTCGCTGGCTCGTGAAATTTTGGGGCAGCGCAGCTACAAAGCGGATGACAAGGCACGACAAACCCCGGACCGGCTCATCGCCAGAAAAGACCTGATTACGGCGCTGGAACACGGGCAAACTCGGTTAAATCTGCGCTTGAAACTATCTCATGCCCAGCGTGACGCACTGGCAGATGATGCCAGTGGAGACGCGCTTGATGCAGTGCTGTGCCTGCTGCAGGCTGCCTGGGCGCACGCACGGCATTTGGAGGGTGATGACTGGTACGGGCTGCCACCACAGCTAGACCCCCTTGAGGGCTGGATTGTGACGGTCTGAGCGTTCGCCCAGGTGTGGTCGTTCAGCTCACTTGGGGTTGAGGATTAGCGTGTCTTCGAGTTTTGCGGCTAATTGTGCAATGGCCAGGGCTGCCGGGCAGCCCGGGATGGCTTGAATCAACAGTTGGCGTTTCATCACCGCTTGGCGCACCGAAGGGTCAGCGGGAATATCACCCACATGTACCAGGCGAACTTTTTCGCCAGGCTTGGCCACTACAAAACGATCCAGCACCTGTTGCAGTTGGCTGGTGATGGCGCGGCCGTCGCCCACGCGTGCCGTTTGATTGATCACCATGCGGATGACCCTGCGCTGCTGCTCGCCTACCAGCACCTTGATGGTGGCATAGGCATCGGTCAGAGAAGTCGGCTCCGGGGTGGCTACCACCAATACTTCAGAGGCCAGCGACACGGCAAACAGCACCACATCGGAAATGCCCGCGCCGGTGTCAAGCAGCACGATGTCATAGTGCGGTAGCAGTCCGGTCAAGATGCGCAGAAAGTCTTCGCGCACGTTCGGGGTCAGGCGGGAATACTCCACCATGCCGGAGCCCGCCAGCAACACGGAGAACCCGCCCGGGGCACGCACAATGGCTTCTTCGAGCTTGGCCTTGCCGGTGAACACGTCATGCAGCGTGATTTTGGGATAAAGGTTAAGCACCACGTCCAGATTGGCTAACCCCAGGTCGGCATCCAGCACCAGCACTTTTTGGCCACGCTTGGCCAGTGCTGCAGCCAGGTTGGCCGATACAAATGTTTTTCCTACGCCGCCCTTGCCACTGGTCACGGCCAATACCTTGCCCAGTGGTTTCAGTGGTATTTTGGACGGTGCACTGTCCGGCACGGTTGGATGGATTACGTTGCTCATTTCAGTTCACCCTACTATTCATTACACTGCCCGATGAACCGACAGAACCATCAGTGGTCAAGCTCTCAATCCAGGCCGGATCACCCAGCGAGAGTGGACCAAACAACAAACTTTTTTCTTCTGCGCTAACTGACAAAATGGGTTGTGGCTCAATGCAAACCCGATTTCGACCGTCACTCTTGGCGCGGTACAACTCAATGTCGGCCCGTTCCACCCAAAGCTCGGGGGTGGAGCGCACCCAGCGTGGTGCATAGGCACCACCAATGCTGATAGTGACCTTGAGATGGACACCAGGCGAGACGGGCACGCTCAGGGCGCTGACAGCCTCACGGATGCGTTCGGCCACTTGCTGGCCATAGTGACCCTGGCAACTGGGCAGGATGATGACAAACTCTTCACCGCCGAAACGCGCCACGGTATCCATGGGGCGCACGCATTTGGCAAGGGTTTTGGCAACTCGTTGCAACACGGCATCACCGGCTGGATGGCCATGGGTGTCATTCACTTTTTTGAAATGGTCAATGTCGAGCATCAGCAGCAGTGCGGGTTCGCCCGAACGCGCCACTACATCAATTTCGCGCGCGAGTACGGTTTGAAAATAACGCCGATTGGACAGACCGGTCAAAGGATCCTTCAATGACAATTCACACAGCTTGTTAATGACTTCCTGCAAGTACTGTTGCGCATCTGCGGACACTTCAGGCAGAGCCGATGAACCGTGCCCCAACAGTGCCAGCGCATCTGTCAGCCTGAGCTGGCTCAGTTCAATGGTGTTTGAGAAAGTCGGGGAAGTCACTGGCTTATTGAAAGTTGTCAATTTAAAGTCTAACAGGTTCAAATTTGGGCAGATGCCGAGAAATAACCGGGAATCTGATCAGAGCTTGTCGGTTAACGTGAAACAACGCCCACAGCCGACAAGAATGGCGTGTCGTAGGGCCGACTTCAGTCGGCCATGGCGGGTTGAAACCCTTCCCTACGCAGGGCACGCATGTTTCATGCTTTGGGGTGTCCTTGTTGAACATGGACGTTAGTGCAGTGTGGCATGCTTGTTAAAACCATCCGCTTGTGACGGTCAGCAGCTATTAGATTTGAAAGGCTTGCGTATGTGGCGTTGGGTTTTATTGCTGTGCGGTGCGATGTCTTGGCCATTGCACGCCGAAGTTTATTTTGGCGTGCTCACGCATGTGTCGGACGGTGACACCATTTGGGTCGCCCCAGAGGACGGGATGGCAGCAAAGAAATTACGTCTGCTGGGGCTGGATGCACCAGAAATTTGTCAAACCGGTGGGGTGGCTTCAAGGGACGCGTTGCAGCAGGCTTTGACGGGCAAGCGTTTGCGGGTGAGTGTGAATTTTCAGGATCAGTACGGCCGTGGCCTGGCACGCGTTTCAGCTGAAGGACAAGATGTGGGTGCGCTCATGGTGCTGTCTGGCCAGGCCTGGTCAAGCCGCTGGCATGGGCGTTTAACAACCTATGCCAAAGAGGAAAAACAGGCCAGAGCGGCGCATCTTGGGGTGTTCGCAGGGCCGACGGCCGAGTGGCCTGGCGATTTTCGCAAGCGCTATGGCAGTTGTTACCCTGCCAAATGAGTTTGCTGGATGTTCAGGCCTTTGTCCCGCAAACCGGGCAGTCGGCATGGCGCGCCATCCGAACCTCGGTGAATTCCATGGCGCGGCCATCGAGCATCAGCAAGCGGCCGGTCAAGGGCTGGCCGGCACCGCTGAGCAATTTGAGGGCTTCAGCTGCCTGCAGGCTACCGATGATGCCCACCAGCGGCGCAAACACCCCCATGGTGGCGCAGCGGGTTTCCTCAAACGTGACATCCGGGGGGAAAACGCAGGCATAACAGGGCGACTGGGCGTCGCGTGGGTCATACACCGTGACCTGGCCGTCAAAGCGGATCGCCGCCCCGGACACCAGCGGCGTGTGATGTGCCACGCAGGCCGCGTTGATAGCTTGTCGGGTGGCAAAGTTGTCACAGCAGTCCAGCACCACATCGGCTTGCGCCACCAAGGTATCTAACAGCGCCGCATCCGCACGCTGTTGAACCGTGGTGACGTGCACCTTGGGGTTGATGGCTTCAATGGCCGTTTGAATCGAGTTCACCTTGGGCTGGCCGACCCGTGCCATTGTGTGGGCAATCTGGCGCTGCAGGTTGGTCATGTCAACCGTGTCGTGGTCGACCACGGTGATGTGTCCGACACCCGCTGAGCCCAGGTACAGCGCCACCGGCGAGCCCAAGCCACCCGCGCCAATGATCAGGGCGTGTGCTGCAGAAATACGCTCCTGGCCTTCAACCCCCACCTCATTGAGCAGGATGTGGCGTGAGTAGCGCAGCAGGTCGTCGTCGGTCATGCGCAGAGCTCAGTTCTCTTTCTTTTCTTCCGGGCGTTCCACCAGTGTTTTGCTGACCATCACCGGTTGACCTTTGAGCTGGTTCAGCGCCTGCATCAACGGAAAGTCTTTGTTGGTACCGAACTCGGGCAAGCGACGCTCAGACGGCGGCTTTTTCATTTCTTCTTCAAGCTTGATGCGGGCTTCTTCACGCGCCTTTTCACGCGTTGCATCTTTCACCTCGTCGCCCTGGCCGCTGTTGAGGTGCTTTTCAAGGTCGGCCTCACGCGTGCGCAAGGCAGCAAACAGGTTGCCTTCAGCGGTTTCGTCCACCATCACATCGGGCACGATGCCCTTGGCCTGGATGGATTTGCCGCTGGGGGTGTAGTAGCGGCTGGTGGTGAGCTTGAGGGCTGCGGTGGGGCAGTTGTCCATGCGGAAGGCTGAATCCAGGCAGACGGCGGTTTGCACCGAGCCTTTCCCAAAGGTCTGGTTGCCCAGCAGCTTGGCGCGTTTGTGGTCTTGCAGCGCACCGGCCACAATTTCACTGGCTGAAGCCGAGCCTTCATTCACCAGCACCACCAGAGGCACATGTTTGAGTGCGCCATGGGTCACTTCTTCAAGGTGTTTCAGGGGGTCAGAGCCGCCCCGGCGTTGGTAATAACGCGGCGCAGCCTTGTAGGTGAATTTGCTCTCGGGCAACTGGCCATTGGCTGATACCACGGTCACATTTTCGGGTAAGAAGGCAGCAGAAATGGCCACGGCTGCATCCAAGTAGCCACCGGGATCGTTGCGCAAATCAAGCACCAGGCCTTTGAGCTTGGGGTCTTGCTTGTACATGTCTTCCATCTTGCGGGCAAAGTCGGCCACGGTGCGTTCCTGGAACTGGCTCAGTCGAATCCAGCCATAGCCCGGCTCAATCACTTTGGCTTTGACGCTTTGGGTTTTGATTTCTTCGCGCACGATGGTCACCGGGAAAGTGCGGTTTTCTTCCTTGCGGAAGATGCTCAGGCTAACCTTGGTGTTGGGTTCACCGCGCATGCGCTTGACCCCTTCATTGAGCGTCATGCCTTTGACCGGCGTGTCATCAATTTTGACGATCAGGTCGTTGGGCTTGAGTCCGGCGCGGTAGGCCGGGGAGTCCTCAATCGGCGACACCACCTTGATCAACCCGTCTTCCTGTGAGATTTCAATGCCAACCCCAACGAACTTGCCGGTGGTGCCTTCGTTGAAGTCTTTCAGCGCTTTTTTGTCCAGGTACACCGAATGCGGATCAAGCCCCGCCACCATGCCGGCAATGGCATCGGTGATGAGTTTTTTCTCGTCCACTGGCTCCACATAATTGCTCTTGACCATGCCAAACACGGCTGCCAGCTGTTGCAATTCTTCCAGCGGCAAGGGAGCCAGTGCGCCGCGCGCCACGGTTTGCAATGACACGGTGGTCAGGGCTCCAGCCACGATACCGACCGAGATCCAGCCGGCAACTTTCAATTTATGACCCATGGTGTTTCCAGCTTGTGAACGAGTTGATTAGAGAATCTTTGACAGCGACCAGCGTCAGGTGTTCCCTGATGTTGGCAATAAATCAGGCTTTTCCTTGCGAGGCGACAGCCGCTGCAGCCTTGGCGGCGGCATCAGCATCGCCCAGATAGTAGTGGCGAATCGGTTTGAGGTCGTCGTCGAGCTCATAAACCAGCGGAATGCCGTTAGGGATATTCAGGCCAACAATGTCGTCGTCCGAGATGTTGTCCAGGTATTTGACCAAGGCGCGGATCGAATTACCGTGCGCCGCCACCACCACCCGTTTGCCCAGCTTGATGGCCGGGGTCAGGGCTTCTTTCCAGAACGGCATGACGCGCGCCACCGTGTCTTTAAGGCATTCGGTCAGAGGAATCTGCTCTGGCTTGAGCTTGGCATAACGCAGGTCGCCGCGTTCGCTGCGCGCATCCGTGAGCTCCAGTGCGGGTGGCGGGGTGTCGTAGCTGCGCCGCCAGGTCAATACCTGGGCATCACCGTATTGCTTGGCGGTCTCGGCCTTGTTCAGACCCTGCAGCGCGCCGTAATGGCGCTCGTTCAAGCGCCAACTGTTGACTACTGGTAGCCAGGTGCGATCCATTTCGTCCAGCACATGCCACAGGGTGCGGGTGGCGCGCTTGAGCACACTGGTGTAGGCCACGTCAAACTCGTAACCTTCGGCCTTGAGCAGGCGGCCAGCGCTTTTGGCTTGCTCCAGGCCAAGTGGTGTCAGGTCGACATCAGTCCAGCCGGTAAAACGGTTTTCAAGGTTCCAGGTGGATTCGCCGTGGCGGATCAAAACGAGTTTGTGCATGGTGTCGGGTTGGGGTATCAAAACGGTGGTTAAGCGGCAAGTTCTGACGCATTCTAAAATGCACGGCTTGGCTTAGGCTTAACCGATAGGAGTTTCATGAAATTTATTCTCGATAACTGGATGTTGATTGCCGTGGCCTTGTCGGCTGGCACGATGCTGTTGATGCCGACCATTCAGGGGGCTGGGCAAGGTGTGCTGACTCCGGATGCAGCGGTGATGCTGATGAACCGCGAAAAAGCGGTGGTGGTGGATGTGTGTGAACCGGCTGAATTTGCAGCTGGCCATGTGACAGGTGCCAAAAACATTCCCTTGGGCGAGCTTGAAAGCAAGCTGCCTGGCACCGTTAAAAACAAGGCCTTGCCGCTGATTCTGGTGTGCCACTCAGGCGCTCGCAGCAGCCGTGCAGTGGCCTCGGTCAAAAAGCTTGGGTTTGACAACGTGCATTCCATGGTGGGGGGCATGAAAGCCTGGCGCAGCGCCAACCTGCCGGTTGAAAAAGCCTGATGAAGGAGCCTGCCATGCAAGCCGTCAAGATGTACACCACCGCCGTGTGCCCGTACTGCATCCGTGCCAAGCAGTTGCTCAAGGCGCGCGGTGTAGAGGTCATTGAAGAAATCCGCATTGACCAAAACCTGCAAGCGCGCGACGACATGATGCGCATCACCAGCAGGCGAACCGTGCCGCAAATTTTCATTGGCAGCACCCATGTGGGCGGCTGTGACGACCTGATGGCGCTCGATGCCAGTGGTGGGCTGATGCCGCTGCTGCAAAGCGCCTGAGATAATTCAACTCTCTCTCTTTTTGCCGGCATCCCAGGTGTCGACTCACTTTTTTTTAATGAAAGCGCCCCATGGCTGATACCCAAGTGACCCAAGACAACCAAGACCCCATTTTCCAAATCCAGCGCGTCTACTTAAAAGAAGCTTCGTTGGAACAACCCAATTCGCCCGCCATCCTGCTTGACCCCGAGCAACCCACGGTGGACATCCAGCTTGGTGTCAACGCCACTCCGGTGGCTGAAGGCGTGTACGAGGTGATGGTCACCGCTACCGTGCAAACCAAAATCAAGGACAAAACCGTGTTTTTGGTGGAGGCCACGCAAGCCGGTATTTTCGAGCTCCGCAACCTGCCGCCCGAACAAATGGGCCCGATCATGGGCATTGCGTGCCCGCAAATTGTTTACCCCTATTTGCGCGGCAATGTGGCCGACCTGATTCAACGCGGCGGCTTTCCGCCGGTGCACTTGTCTGAAATCAACTTCCAGGCCATGTACGAGCAGCAGCAAGCGGCCCAGGCTGCCCCTGCTGAGGCCACTGCGGTTCAATAATTTATGACTGTTTTAAGGCTCTAGCCCTTTAATTCATTGCATTTATTGCTATGAAAATAATAATTTTAGGTGCAGGAGCCTGGGGCACGGCGCTGGCGGTGAGTGCCAGCGCAGCCGTTGCTGGGCATGAGGTAACGCTTTGGGCGCGCGATGCCCGCCAGCTCAGCCTGATGCAGGCGCAACACGAAAACCAGCGTTACCTGCCGGGGGTGGTTTTGCCTGCTGCGCTGCGCCTGTGTGCGCATCCACTGGCGCAGTTCCCGGTGTTGCTGGCCGATGCCGACCTGGTGGTGGTCGCCACCCCCATGGCGGCGCTGCGCCAGATGTTGGTCGCATTGGGGGCTTGCCGGGTTCCAGTAGCCTGGCTGTGCAAAGGCTTTGAAGCCTCATCTTCTGAAAATTTTGGGCTTCTAGCCCATGAAATACAAGGGCAAGTAGCTCCTAATTTAATAGCCGGTGTGCTCAGTGGGCCAAGCTTCGCGCTGGAAGTGGCGCGCGGCCAGCCGACCGCGTTGGTAGCCGCCAGCACCCATGCTGAGGTCAGGCAGGCGCTGGTAGCTGCGTTTCATGGCCCCACGTTGCGGATTTATGCCAGCGACGACATGGTCGGTGTGGAAGTGGGTGGTGCGGTCAAGAACGTCTTGGCGATTGCCACCGGGCTGTGTGACGGCTTACAACTCGGATTAAATGCGCGTGCGGCATTGATCACGCGTGGACTTGCTGAAATGTCGCGTTTGGGGCTGGCGCTGGGCGCGCAAACCGCCACCTTCATGGGTTTGAGCGGTTTGGGTGATCTGGTGCTGACCGCCACTGGCGACCTGTCACGCAACCGACAGGTGGGGCTGGCGCTGGCGCAGGGGCAAAGTCTGACCCAGGCCACCCAGGCCTTGGGTCATGTGGCCGAAGGGGTTTACAGTGCCCGCACCGTGGTGCAACGGGCGGCATACCTGGGGGTTGACATGCCCATCGCGCAAGCCGTTGTGGCCTTGCTGGATGGCCAATTGACACCCCAGCAAGCGGTGATGGCCTTGATGGGGCGCGAACCAGCATCTGAACAAATCGGTTTGCAGGCTCCAGAACTTTGAAAAGGCGAACTTGAATGACGTCAACTTCGGATTTTTCTCCCACCTTGGTGGCCGCGCTGGCGCAGGCCGATGTGGCGCGCGCCCTGCAAGAAGACGTGGCGGGCGGCGACTTGACCGCAGGCCTGGTCGACCCCACCACATCCGCCCGAGCCCGGGTGCTGGCGCGTGAAAGTGCACTGATTTGTGGCGAACCCTGGGTGCGCGCAACTTTTGCCCAGGTGGATTCGGCCATTGACGTGGTGTGGCTGGTGCCCGAAGGCCAGCGCTGTGCGCCCGATCAGGTGATTTTTGAAGCCCGGGGTGCGGCGCGCTCCTTGTTGACTGCTGAGCGCACGGCGCTGAATTTTTTGCAGTTGCTTAGTGCCGTGGCCAGCAAGACCGATGAATTTGTCCAGGCGGTGCGCGAGGTGCCCGGGGCTCGTGCCCACATTGTGGACACACGTAAAACACTGCCCGGCCTGCGCCTGGCACAAAAATATGCGGTGCTCACAGGCGGCGGCACCAACCACCGCCTGGGTCTGTACGACGCGGTGCTGATCAAAGAGAACCACATCGCGGCCGCCGGTGGCGTGGCGGCGGTGCTGCTGCAGGCGGCCCAAGTGGCACCTCAGGCCAAGTTTGTTGAGATTGAGGTCGAAACGCTGGCGCAACTGCAAGAAGCGCTGGACGCCGGCGCACGCATGGTGCTGCTGGACAACATGAGCCTGGCGCAGTTGCAGATGGCGGTGCACCTCAATGCCGGACGCGCCATTCTGGAGGTGTCCGGCGGGGTGAATCTGTCCAGCGTGCGCGCCATTGCCTCAACCGGGGTAGACCGCATTTCAATTGGTGCCTTGACCAAAGATGTCAAGGCCATTGATTTTTCAATGCGTTTTGCCTCTAGCCCTTGATAATAAAGTGTTGTTAGCTATTATTTTTATAACATATTGGAGCTTGCATGATCACCGTTTTAAAAGCAGTGGATTACGAACAACCCCAGCTGGAGCAGCGCCCCAGTGATGCGGCCTGTGCCACCAAACACGCCTGGGCACGCGTGCCCGAAGAGCCCAGCCAGGACGAGCGCGCGGCGCTCAAAGACAAGATTCGCGGCCTGTTGAAAGAAAAAAACGCGGTGCTGGTGTCGCACTACTACGTGCACCCCGACCTGCAAGACCTGGCTGAAGAAACCGGTGGCCTGGTCAGTGACTCACTGGAGATGGCGCGCTTTGGCCGTGACCATGCGGCGCAAACCCTGGTGGTCTCAGGCGTGCGGTTCATGGGCGAAACCGCCAAAATTCTGTCGCCTGAAAAACGCGTGCTGATGCCTGACCTGGATGCCACCTGTTCCCTTGACCTGGGCTGCCCTGTGACTGAATTCAGCGCCTTTTGCGATGCCCATCCTGACCGTACCGTGGTGGTCTATGCCAACACCAGCGCGGCCGTCAAGGCGCGTGCTGACTGGCTGGTCACGTCCAGTTGCGCCCTTGAAATTGTCAAAGCCCTCAAAGACAAAGGCCACAAAATCCTGTGGGCGCCTGACCGGCATTTGGGCGGCTACATCCAGCGAGAAACCGGCGCGGACATGCTGCTGTGGAACGGCTCCTGCATCGTCCACGACGAGTTCAAGGCCTTTGAACTTGAAGCCTTGATGCGCGAGCATCCTCAAGCCAAAGTGCTGGTGCACCCGGAATCCCCGGCGCAGGTGGTGGCGCTGGCCGATGCGGTGGGCTCCACCTCGGCGATTTTGAAAGCCGCCTGCGAGATGGACGCAAAGGAATTCATTGTGGCCACCGACAACGGCATGCTGCACAAGCTACGCACCCTGAACCCGGGCAAGGTGTTTCTGGAAGCGCCCACGGCCGGCAACAGTGCCACCTGCAAAAGCTGTGCCCATTGCCCGTGGATGGCGATGAACAGTTTGGCCGATGTGGCGCGGGTGCTGGAAACTGGCACCAACGAGGTGCTGGTGGACACGGCGCTCATTGCGCGCGCCCGGCTGCCGATCGACCGCATGCTGGCCTTCACCGCTGCGCTCAAGGGGGGGCGAGATGTGTTGCAACTGGTACCTGGTATCGGCGCGGCCTGAATCTGCCACTGGCTTTTCGACTTTTGCAACGTGGAAGAACCACGACAGTCGTTAGCAATTGCTTTTCGTAGGGCTGACTTCAGTCGGCCATGGCGGGCTGAAGCCCACCCTACGCAAGTAAGTCATGTTTCATGCTTCGGGGTGTTCTTGTCGAACATGGGCAGTTAGCGTAGTCGCAGCGGATCGCGGCGGCGGTCGGCATCTGCGGGTCGTTGTGTGGCTTGTGCGTCGGGCAAGGCATCGGGCGCAGTCCAGTCAAAAAACTTGCATATTTCGGCGCTCTGGCGCATGGCATCAGCGTAGCCCAAGGCCATGAGTTCCTGGGTGTAGCCTTGCTCAAACAGCAGGTAACTGGCCAGCGCCGAGCCTTTGATGTCGGCGGCTTTGGAGGACACGCCCAAGCCCCGCAACATGGTGCGCACCGCGCTGGGCAACTCGTCAATGTGGCGCGAGGCAATGTCGTCAAGACGCTGCGAGGGTGAAATCAGCAACAACTGCACCGGGCGCAGGTTGCTGGCCTGGCGCAACTCGGGTGGTACCAGGCTCAGCGTCTGGTTGATCCGCCGGATGCGCTCCACATCCACCGACAGTGCGTCCAGAAAAATGTTGGACAGCGCGTGCCCGGCAATTTGCGCCAACGTGGGGTAGCTGCCCGCGCTGGGCAAAACACCCTGGGTTTTGGGCTCGTGCATGCGCCCGGCACCAATCACGCAGATGCGCTCGGCACCGAGGTGTATGGCTGGAGCCACCGGAGCCGACTGGCGCATCGAGCCGTCACCAAAATAAGCCGTTTGGCCTTCAATTTGCAGTGCCTGCGCCGGGAACACAAACGGGATGGCGCTGGAGGCCAGCAGGTGCGCGTGGGTGATTTTGTCGCGGATGCCACGGCGCTGCGAGCGTACCCAAGGATTCAGCCGCTTGTCGCCCTGAAAAAAGGTCAGATGCTCGCCCGAGCTGTAGCTTGATGCGGTCACCGCCAGCGCCTGCAGGTGGCCCTTGCGGATCAAATACGGCAGGCGCTCCAGTGGCACCATTTTTTCAAGCAGCGCCGCCAGCGGACTGTTGTCCAAGAGTGATCTGGGCTTGAGCCGCCGCCATTTGGCAATCACCCAGCCCATGGACAGCAGCGTCATCCACTTGGCACCGGAGCGCAACATGCTGACCGAATCGGCGCGGTACACATCCCCCACATGAAAGTTGCGCCACAGGCCGGCAATCATGCGCACTGTGGCATCAAAATCATCGCAGCCGCATGCCAGTGCGGCGGCATTGAGTGCCCCGGCCGATGTGCCGCCAATGATTGGGAACGGGTTGGTATCCGCGCCGGCCCCACAGCGCTGGCGCAGGTCTGCAATGGCTTCGAGCACGCCCACCTGGTAGGCGGCGCGCGCGCCGCCGCCGGTGAGCATCAAGGCGGTGGTGGTGTTGGTCACCGCAGGCCACTCAGAAGGTGCAAACGGATCATGTGACATGGTTTCATTATCGGCACGGCTTGGCTCCGAAAGCCGTCGTCATGCTGCGGGTGAACCCTGTGGCGGGTAAACCCCGATTCACCTGTTGCTTTTGGGTCTAAGCCGCGTTGGCTAGACTCGGTGTTTTCGGAGAAACACATGACCGTGACAGAACAAGCCTTGCACGACGCGCTCAAAGCCGTCATTGACCCCAACACCGGACGCGATTTTGTGTCTACCAAAGCGCTCAAAAACCTCAGCATCAGCGGTGCTGATGTGGCGTTTGACATCGAGCTGGGTTACCCGGCCAAGAGCCAGATCGCCGGTTTTCGCAAAGACCTGATCACCGCTGCCAAAAGCGTGGCCGGTGTGGACAACGTGTCGGTCAACATCACCAGCAAAATCACCGCCCACGCGGTGCAGCGCGGCGTGGCCTTGTTGCCCAAGGTGAAAAACATTGTGGCCGTGGCCTCGGGCAAGGGCGGCGTGGGCAAGAGCACCACCGCCGTCAACCTGGCGCTGGCGCTGGCCGCCGAGGGTGCCAGCGTGGGCATTCTGGATGCCGACATTTACGGCCCCAGCATCCCGATGATGATGGGCATTGAGGGTCGCCCAGAAAGTGAAGACGGCCAGACCATGGAACCGCTGGAAAACTACGGCGTGCAGGTCATGTCGATCGGCTTTCTGGTGGCGCAGGACGAAGCCATGATCTGGCGCGGCCCCATGGCCACCCAGGCGCTGGAGCAGCTGCTGCGCCAGACCAACTGGAAAGATTTGGACTATCTGATAGTGGACATGCCCCCGGGCACCGGTGACATCCAGCTCACGCTGTCGCAAAAAGTGCCCATGACCGGAGCGGTGATCGTCACCACGCCGCAAGACATTGCCCTGCTGGATGCGCGCAAGGGCATCAAGATGTTCGAGAAAGTGGGCGTGCCGATTCTGGGCATTGTGGAAAACATGGCGGTGCATGTGTGCAGCAACTGCGGCCATGTGGAACATATTTTTGGGGCTGATGGCGGCAAGAAAATGGCCACTGAATACAGCATGGACTATCTGGGTGCCTTGCCGCTGGCCATGCACATCCGCCTGCAAGCCGACAGCGGCAAACCCACCGTGGTGTCCGACCCCGATGGCGAGGTGGCGGGTCTGTATAAAGCCGTGGCGCGCAAGGTGGCGCTGGCGATTGCAGCCAAGAACAAAGACTTCTCCAGCAAGTTCCCGTCGATCAAGATTTCCAAGGAGACGTGATCGCAAAATTGCAGCGCGTGAGGTTGCAAGAAATGGGAAGGAAAGGAACCAGGCTCGGATTGTTTTGGTTGGTTCGAGTCTGCGTGTTTAAACCGGCGCGGCGAAGGGGTCAAGCGCATGCGGTTTGGGGACGAAAACACGCGCGAGCTTGAAGCTACCGTACGCCACCGTATGTCGGCGCGCGCCTTTCATCCCCAAGTCCGGTCACATGCCCCAATCACCGCACCTGTCGCTGTCAGGCGAAACCCCCAAGGCGCACTGAATTTGTAGGGCTGACTTCAGTCAGCCATGGTCGACTGAAGTCGACCCTACAGAAGCCCTGTCTGTCGTCGTGCCGGGTTTCGAGTGAAGCCCAGATACCACACGACGTTGAATCCCTTCCCGTAAGTCCCTCGGCGCTGTTGATCCGTTTGATAATCTCGCCACCATGCAACCAGTCCTTACCCCGCCCGTGCCCCTGGCCACGCCTGAACAACTGCGCGCCAGTGCGCGCTCCAATCGTCGCGTCAACCAACTCAAAGGCCGTCAAGTCGATGCCCAGGCACGCGCTGACGTGCATGCGCTCATCGGCGTAGCGCCCAAAGACGGCCACCCGCGTGACCTGCTGATCGAACACCTGCACCGGCTCAACGACCATTACCGCGCCCTGTTTGAGCGCCATCTGGTGGCGCTGGCCGCCGAAATGCGCCTGCCAGTGGCCGAGGTCTTTGAGGTGGCCAGCTTCTACCACCATTTTGAGGTGCTGCGCGACGACGAGCTGGCGCCCGCCCTGACGGTGCGGGTGTGCGACAGCATCAGCTGCGCCATGGCCTGTTCCAGGGATTTGCTGAAAACGCTGGACGGCACGCTGGGCGAGGGCGTGCGCGTGGTGGCTGCGCCCTGCATGGGCCGCTGCGAGCAAGCGCCTGCGGTGCTGGTGGGTCAGCAGGCGGTGACCCAGGCTACGCCAGCGTCTGTACAACAGGCCGTGCAAGCAGTTTTGACTTCTAAAGAAAATAGGCCTCTAGCCCTTGATGGGTATGCGCAAGCAGCTATTGAATTAGTAGCATACGAGGCTTACCGTGCGCAGGGCGGTTACGCCCTGGCTGCCGCCGTGGTGAACGGTGAAGAGACCGCTGATGCGGTGCTGGCGGCGCTGGAGCGCTCGCACCTGCGCGGCCTGGGTGGCGCGGGCTTTCCCACCGCACGCAAGTGGCGCACCCTGCTGGCCCACCCGGCACCCAAAATGCTGGCGGTGAACCTGGACGAGGGCGAGCCCGGCACCTTTAAAGACCGCTACTACCTGGAGCGTGACCCGCACCGTTTTCTGGAAGGCATGCTGATTGCTGCGCAGGTGGTGGGCACCGAGGCTTGCTACATCTATTTGCGTGACGAATACCATGAGCTGCGCGCCATGCTCACGCGCGAGATTGAGGCGCTGGAGGACAACCCGCCGTGCCCGCTGCCGCGCATCGTGCTGCGCCGGGGCGCGGGGGCTTACATTTGCGGCGAAGGCTCGGCCATGCTGGAGAGCCTGGAGGGCAAACGCGGCGAGCCACGCCTGCGCCCGCCGCACCTGGCTGACAAGGGCTTGTTTGGCCTGCCCACGCTGGTGCAAAACTTCGAGACGCTGTACTGGATTCGTGACATTCTGGACAAAGGTGCGGATTGGTTTGAGCACCTGGGCGTGCATGGCTATGGCGGCCTGCACAGCTACAGCGTCAGCGGCCGGGTGCGCCAACCCGGCATGAAGTTGGCTCCGGCGGGCATCAGCGTGCGTGAGCTGATTGACCAGCACTGCGGCGGCATGCTGGATGGCCACGAGCTTTACGCCTACCTGCCTGGCGGCGCGTCGGGCGGCATTTTGCCGGCCAGCCTGGCACATATTCCGATGGACTTTGACTCCTTGCAGCCCTACGGCTGCTTCATGGGTTCAGCTGCGGTGATTGTGCTCAGCCAGCACGACCGCGCGCGGGATGCAGCGCTCAACGCGCTGGAATTTTTTGCCGCCGAGAGCTGTGGCCAGTGCACACCGTGCCGCGTCGGCACGGTGCGGGCGGTGGAGCTGATGCGCCAGCCGGTCTGGGACACCGCCGCGTTGGATGACTTGAACGACGTCATGGCCGAGGCCTCGATCTGCGGTTTGGGGCAGGCCGCACCGCATCCGATTCGCTGCGTGCAGCGGTATTTTTCACATGAAATTGGGGGTGTCGCATGAACCGCATCAGCATTGAACTGGATGGTCGCAAGGTGCAGGTGCAGCCGGGCTTGAGCATTCTGCAAGCCGCAGCCGACTGCGGTGTGGAGATTCCCCATTTGTGCACCCATGACGGTTTGCGTACCGAGGGCAATTGCCGCTCTTGCCTGGTGGAAGTGCAGGGCGAACGCAGCCTGCTGCCCAGCTGCAGCCGCCACGTCAAGCCCGGCATGGCGGTGCAGGTCAATAGCCCGCGCGCGGTAAAAAACCGAGCCATGGTGCTGGAGCTGATGCTGTCGGACTTGCCTGTAGGGGGTGACTACGGCGAACTCAGCACTGCAGCCAAGCAGGCCGGTGTCACGGTGCGCCCGGCGCTGCAGGCGCTGCAGGCGCAGCGTGCGCCCGCACCCCATGCGCACGATGCTTCCCACCCCGCCATGCAAGTCAATCTGGACGCCTGCATCCAATGCACCCGTTGCGTGCGCGCCTGCCGCGAGGCGCAGGTCAATGGGGTCATTGGCCTGGCCGGGCGTGGGGCCGACACGCACATCGTGTTTGACCTGTCCGACCCCATGGGCCTGAGCAGCTGCGTGGCCTGTGGCGAATGCGTACAGGCCTGCCCCACCGGTGCCATCAGCGCCAAGCCGCTGGCTGGCTGGGCGACACCAACGCCAACTGTCTTGACCCAAGATATCCGTTTGCCGCAAGAAACAGTTGAAGTACCCCGTAGGGCGGACTTCAGTCCGCCATGGTCGACTGAAGTCGACCCTACAAAACCCGGGCAGGGTGTCAGGTTCAACGTTCAGGGCAAAACCGTGGACTCGGTTTGCCCGTATTGCGGCGTAGGTTGCTTGCTTACCTACCATGTTCAAGACAATCAGATCATCAGCGTCGATGGCCGTGACGGCCCGGCCAACCATGGCCGTTTGTGCGTCAAGGGGCGCTATGGTTTTGATTACATCCACCACCCGCACCGCCTGACCCAGCCGCTGATTCGTCGCAGCGATGTGCCTAAAGACGTGAACGTGTCGCGCGCCCCCGAAGACTGGGCACAAGTGTTTCGCCCCGCCACTTGGGACGAAGCGCTGGACGTGGCTGCTGGTGGCCTGAACGCCTTGCGTGACCAGTTTGGCTCGAAAGCGCTGGCTGGTTTTGGCAGCGCCAAAGGCAGCAACGAAGAAGCCTATTTATTCCAGAAACTGGTGCGCACCGGCTTTGGCTCTAACAACGTCGACCACTGCACCCGCCTGTGCCACGCCAGCAGCGTCGCGGCCTTGCTCGAAGGCCTGGGCTCGGGCGCGGTCAGCAACCAGATCAACGACGTGGCGCACGCCGACTTTTGCCTGGTGATCGGCTCCAACACCGCCGGTAACCACCCGGTGGCCGCCACCTGGATCAAAAACGCCGTCCAGCGCGGCTTGCAGCTGGTGGTGGCCGATCCACGCGGCACCGACCTGGATCAGCACGCCTGGCGCACTCTGCGCTTCAGGCCCGACACCGACGTGGCCCTCATCAACGCCATGCTCTACACCGTGTTTGACGAAGACCTGATCGCCCACGACTTCATTGCCAAGCGGGTCGACAACGCCGCCGCGGTGCGCGCGGCGGTGCAATCTTTCAGCCCCGAGGCCATGGCCCCGGTGTGCGGCCTGCCTGCTGCCACCATCCGCGAGGTGGCGCGCGCCTATGCCAATGCCAAGTCGGCCATGATCTTTTGGGGCATGGGCGTGAGCCAGCACACCCACGGCACCGACAACGTGCGCGCGCTGATCGCGCTGTGCATGGTCTGCGGCCAAATCGGCAAACCAGGCAGTGGCCTGCACCCGTTGCGCGGCCAGAACAACGTGCAAGGCGCCAGCGACGCGGGTCTGCTGCCGATGATGTTCCCCAACTACCAGCGTGTGGCCGACCCGCAGGCACATGCCTGGTTTGAGTCGTTCTGGGGCACGCCCCTGGACAAGCAACCGGGCTACACCGTGGTCGAGATCATGAACAAGGCGCTGGCCTCTGATGCTGACCCGCACAAGGTGCGCGGCATGTACATCCAGGGCGAAAACCCGGCCATGAGCGACCCCGACCTGAACCACGCGCGCCATGCGCTCTCCAGCTTGAGCCACCTGGTGGTGCAAGACATCTTTTTGACCGAGACCGCTTGGCTCGCTGACGTGGTGCTGCCCGCCACCGCCTGGCCAGAGAAAAGTGGCACGGTCAGCAACACCGACCGCATGATCCAGATGGGTCGCCAGGCGATTGACCCGCCTGGCGATGCCCGCGCGGACTTGTGGATCATCCAGCAAATCGCCCAGCGTATGGGGCTGGACTGGAATTACAGCGGCGCGCACCACGGCGTGGCCGAGGTGTATGAAGAAATGCGCCAGACCATGCCCGGCGTGCTGGGCGGCGTGTCATGGCAGCGGCTCGATGAAGAGAGCAGCGTCACCTACCCCTGCCCGCGTGCCGACGACCCCGGCCAGCCCACCGTGTTCATCGACCGCTTTCCCACGCCCAATGGCCGCGCGCAACTGGTGCCGACCACGCTCACACCAGAGTTTGAGCAGCCCGACCCCGACTACCCCCTGATTCTGATCACCGGCCGCCTGCTGGAACACTGGCACACCGGCAGCATGACGCGCCGCGCCAGCGTGCTGGACGCGCTGGAGCCCAGCGCCATGGCCAGCGTCAATGCGCAAGAACTCAAGCGCTGGGGGCTGCAAGCCGGCGACACCGTGCGCCTGCGCACCCGCCGTGGCGCGCTGGAGGTGGCGCTGCGCCAGGACGACGGCACGCCCGACGGCACGGTGTTCATGCCGTTTGCGTTTGTCGAGGCGGCGGCCAACCTGCTGACCAACCCACTGCTCGACCCGGTGGGCAAAATCCCAGCGTTCAAGTACTGCGCGGTGGCGCTGGAGCGGCTAACCTGAACTCTAGAGACAGTTGCTAAACGTTATTCATTAAATAGCTAGCTGCGCATATTCTGTAAGGGCTTCATGGTTGTTTGATGGAAAAATAGCTTGGTCGCTATCAAAGTTGCCAATGCTTGCCCTGCATGGGGCGGTCACGCACAGGCCACACCGGGCACAGCATTTGCACCACTTCCATCAGGCTCAACCATTCGACGATGGGGTCGACACCAGATGAACTGCCCAGCGGCAGCTGAAAAGGCACACCCGCTTCGCGCACCAGCACCGCATCTGCGTCTGCATCAGCACGGTGTAGCGCCACTTCAGCATTGGCATGGGTGTTATCCGAGAAGTTCATCAAGGAGTTCTGCTTTGTTGAACAGGGCAAAGTAAGCACGCAACTCATCCATGTCGAGCGCGGCGTGGTGAATTTTCAACAGTGCCCGAATGTCGTCCAAGTCGCGCGTGCGCGTGGCATCGTTCACGAAGCCTTGCAGTTTGAAGCCAATCAGCCCTTCGACGCTGATGATACGCAGGCGGCCCATGGGGGTCTCGCGTTCCGATGCCTGTGCCAACAGTCGGCGCGCAAGGGGGCGATGCGCGTAAAGCAAATCCAGCCCTTCCGTGGCGCGCACATAGTTGGCGGCATCTTCACTGCGGTAAAGGCACTGGTAGCCCAAATCCAACAGCGCTTGATGTACCTTGTCTGCCGCTTCGGCCTCCACCAGAAAATCCACATCTTTGGTGGCACGCACCACTTGGTGGGCAACCACGGCCAAACCGCCAATCAAAGCGGGTGCTGTGTTGGTGCGCGCAAACATGGACAGTGCTTCGCGAATTTGTTCGGCCAGATTGGACATGTCTGCAACTTGAAAGGGTGGATGCGCGGATCATAGCTTCTGCTTCTGCTTCTGCTTCTGCTTCTGCTTCTGCTTCTGCTTGGGTCTTGGGTCTTGGGTGCTCTGGAACTGTGGGGGTGGGTCGAGGGTGTTACCATGGTGTCACCCTACTGGAGATTGCCATGACCGTCACCACCTCACTCAAATTGCCGGATGCCTTGAAGGCCACCATTGCGCAAGTGGCGGCGTTGGAAGGCAAGTCCGCGCACGCCGTGATGGTAGACGCCTTGCAAACGGCGATGGACGATGCACTGGCGCGGCAACAGTTTTATGTGGACGCAGAAGCCGCCTACCAGGACACGCTGCAAAGCAACCGCGTTTATGCGGCGCAGGACGTGAAGGCCTTTGTGCTGGCGCGCGCCCAAGGCGGCAAGCCAAGCGCACCCAAGGCCGTGCCGTTTGACCCCAGCCGCCCGATGCGCAAGGCATGAACGCGCTGGTCTTCACCGGGCGCGCCTTGGCTGATCTGCAACGGCTGGCTGATTTCTTGTGGGAATCCAATCCCGACGCCGCGCAGGCCACCGCCGGTATTGTTTTTGAAGCGCTTGAAGTCTTGGTGCACAGCCCCGAGATCGGGCGAAAAGTGCGCTTTGGTCATCGTGAACTGGTGATCTCGCGCGGCCACACCGGTTACCTGGCCTTGTACAAATTTCTACCTGTCACGGCGCAGGTGCTGGTGCTGGCGCTGCGCCATCAGCGCGAGGCGGGGTACAAAGCTTGACGGGCGATACAGCGTCAAGTGTTTAGCTAAACTAGCCATTGACCATATTTAGGAGCAGCATCATGCAAGTGACCGCCACGCAAGCCAAAAACCGTTTTGGAGCCATCTGTGCCCAAGCCAAGATTGAGCCAGTTTTTGTTGAAAAAGACGGTCGCATCGATACGGTCATTGTGTCTGCCCAGCAGTTTGCCATACTTCAAAATGGCGGCCAGACCAAGACGCTGGCGCAGCGCAAAAAGCAATTTGAGCAAACGCACAGTGCGTGGCTGGCAGAGCAAAACAGCCGCTTCGAAGCCCACGGTTTATGGTGTGACGACTTGCGTGTTTGGTAAGCTGCATGCAGTTTGATGTGTTTGAAAATCCCAGCGCTCGCATGCGCGAGGTCTACCCCTATGTGGTGGATGTGCAGAGTGACTTGCTGGGTAGTTTGGCAACCCGTATGGTGATACCGCTGGCCGTGGCTACGCCGGCTGTCAAAGACCGTCCAAAGCGTTTGTGCCCCGTACTTGTCGTTGGTGGCCAATCGTTGATGCTGGTGCCGTATGAGGCGGCTCCATTGGACAAGCGCCTGCTGAAAGCCCCGTTGACCTCAATTGCAGAGCGTTCACATGACATCATTTCAGCCATGGACGCTGTCTTGAGCGGCGTTTGAGTCACACTGACTCGTAGCCTATGACCCCACAAGACTTCATCACCAAATGGGGCCCCGGCGGGCCAGCCTTTGAACTCAACGAACGCCAGGGCGCGCAACCCCACTTCATCGACCTGTGCCAGTTGCTGGGCGTACCCTTGCCGGGCAGCGTGGGTGACTATATTTTTGAACAAGACACGCTGGTGCTGGGCGAGGCGCGCGGCTATGCCGATGTGTTTTACCGCGACCACTTTGCCTGGGAAAACAAAGCGCCTGGCAAGAACCTGGACGCGGCGCTCAAACAGCTGCTGACCTACAGCCTGGCGCTGGCCAACCCGCCGCTGCTGGTGGTGTGCGACCGCCTCACCATCCGCATCCACACCCAGTTCAACGGCCATCCGTCTGAAGCGCACACCGTGTTGTTGCAAGAGCTGGACCAGCCCGAAAAACTGGCCCTGTTGCGCTGCCTGTGGCTGGATCCCGAGCGCTTTCGCCCGCAAAAAACCAGCCGTGACATCACCGAAGCCGCAGCCAAAAGCTTTGCCACCCTGGCCGATGGTCTGAGGCGTCGAAAATTGGGGTCGGATCCCAATTTTGCGCAGCAAAACTCGGGCGCTGACCCCAATTTGGTTCACGACGAGATCGCCCACTTTCTCACCCAATGCCTGTTTTGCTTCTTTGCCGAAGACGTCGGTCTGCTGCCCGAGCGCATGTTTGAAGGCCTGGTCAATAACCGGCATATCACCAGCGACAAACTTACCCTTGGGTTGACCAACCTGTTCACTGTGATGCAGAGCGGTGGCCTGTACGGCAACGACGACATACCGAGGTTCAACGGTGGCCTGTTCAAGCGCGTGAAAGTGCCTGCTTTGAGCATCATGGAAGTGACCGAACTGCGCAACGCCGCCGCACTCAATTGGTCGGCGATTGACGTGTCGATCTTCGGCACGCTGTTTGAGCGCGGGCTGGACCCCACCAAACGCAGCCAGCTCGGCGCCCATTACACCGACCCGGCCACCATTTTGCGCATCGTCGAGCCGGTGCTGAGCCGTCCATTGCTGCAAAAATGGGAGCTATTAGCCCAGGATATAAAAGGGCTGATGGCCAAAAGCACTAATAAAAAAAGTGCAGCTATCAAGCTTCCAGGTCAGCGCAAAAGGCAAGCCAGCGCGGGTGACAAGCATTACCAGCAGGCGCACCGTCTGTTCATTGAATGGCTTGATTTTTTGCGCGATTACCGCCTGCTCGACCCAGCCTGTGGCAGCGGCAACTTTTTGTTTCTGGGCCTCAAAGCACTCAAAGACATCGAGCACAAAAGCCACCTGGATGCGGCCAGCTTCGGCCTGGATCGCGAGGCTGATCTGGTCACCGGTCCGCACAACGTGCTGGGCATTGAGCTCAACGAATACGCCGCCGAACTGGCGCGGGTGACGGTCTGGATTGGCGAACTGCAGTGGCGCATGGCGCACGGCTACGAGTTCAAAACCAACCCCGTGCTGGAGCCGCTGGACCACATCGAATGCCGGGATGCGCTGCTGACGATTGCAGTGGTAGATCAGGTAGTAGAAAAGGGGTCAGATCACAATTTTGCCCAGCAAAATTTGTGCTCTGACCCCTTTTCTGCGGGTTCAGCCAAAGCTGCCATTCAAGCCACTGAGGCCACTTGGCCCCAGGCCAATGTAGTCATTGGCAACCCGCCGTTTTTGGGTGGCAGCAAAAAGCGCCGTGAACTGGGCGACGATTACTTTAAAGCGCTCGACACTGTGTTTGCAGGCCGTGTGCCCGGTGGGGCGGACTTGGTGTGCTATTGGTTTGATAAGGCGCGTTTGCAAATCGCAACGGGTCAATTGCAAACTGCCGGATTCGTGGCCACCCAGTCAATTCGGGCGGGTTCCAACCGCACCGTGCTGGAACATTTGCTGCAAGTGCCAGATTTGAACCACAATCCAAGCCATGAGCACGATCACCATCGACACCCTTCAACTCGTGGAGCAGCTGCGTTCGGCGGGCATACCGCAGGAACAAGCCGAGGCCGTGGTGCGGGTGATTGCCAAGAGTCAGGACAGTTTGGTGACATCGGATCACTTCGATGCCAAACTGGAAAGCGCGTTAGCGCCGCTTCGCACCGACTTGGCGGCTGCCCAATCCGCATGGCATATCGAATGCACTGGTGGTCAAGCCGTGGCGCAACGGGCAAGACCTGAGCAAACGCCACAGCGACACCAGGATTGTTGATTTTGGAACCCATATGACCGAAGGCGATGCTGCCCTGTTTGAAATGCCGTTTGCGCATGTGTTGCAGTCGGTTAAGCCTGAGCGGATGAAGGTTCGTCGAGAAAGAACGGTGCGTTTATGGTGGCTACACGAAGAAGCACGTGTGTCGATGCGAAATGGGTTGGCTCGTTTACCGCGCTTTTTGGTGACACCTTGTGTTTCAAAACATCGATTTTTCGTGTTTTTGGATGCCAACATGTTGCCTGATACCCGCTTGAATGTCATCGCCCGCGCCGACGACACCACTTTTGGCATCCTCAGTTCGCGCTTGCATGAAGTCTGGTCTTTGGCGCAGGCATCCATGCATGGCGTGGGCAATGACCCCACCTACAACGCCAAATCCTGCTTTGAAACCTTCCCCTTCCCCGCCGGCCTGACCCCCGCAGATACCGCCCACCAGCGTGTCGAGACGCTGCCAGACGGCTCTGCCATTCCTGCCGAAATTTATATACAAAATAGCCATCTAGCCCAGGTAGAACATGGGCAAGCAGCTATCAAAAGCGTATCAAACGCCACCCCCTCGGGCACGGTGCGTGAAGCCGCTACGGCCATTGCCCAAGCCGCCAAGCGTCTGAACGAGCTGCGCGAGCACTGGCTCAACCCGCCCGAATGGACGCACCGTGTGCCCGAAGTCACGCCGCTGGGGCTGGACAAGACGCCGTACCCCGACCGCATCGAACCCAAACCGGGCATCAGCGAGGCCGACCGCAAAGCCCTGCAAAAACGCACCCTCACCAACCTCTACAACGCCCGCCCCGCCTGGCTCACGCTGGCGCACCAGCAGCTCGATGGGGCCGTGGCCGCCGCTTATGGCTGGGCTGACTACCGTGCCGACATGCCCGACGATGAGATTTTGCAGCGCTTGCTGGCGCTGAACCTGGCGCGATCAGCTACCATTTCAGGCTTTTACCCACCTGCAACATCATGAAACCATCCGCAACTTTGGAGCTTCAACGCCACGCCATACGAGAGGCGACCATGCGTTATCAAGCGACCAATCCGCGTGTTTTTGGTTCGATCGTGCATGGCAATGACACCGATGGCAGTGACCTTGATCTGTTGGTCGATCCCTTGCCAGGTACCACCTTGTTTGATCTGGGTGGACTGCAGGTTGAACTTGAAACCATGTTGGGTGTGTCCGTGGATGTGCTCACGCCCGCAGACTTGCCCATCAAGTTCAGAGCGCAAGTGTTGGCTGAGGCTCGGCCCGTATGACGAGCACACGCCCCAGCCTGGATGTCGCCGTGATCATGCAGCGCATCGCCAACACCGGCCCCGGCGCGCGCTGGCAGCCTTGGCGCTGGGAGCTGGCCGAGGTGGTCATGGACGAGCCCGGCTTTGGTAACACGCCCCGCCTGCTTTATGAAAATGAGAGCACCCAGCGCTGGCTGCATGCGGGCTTGAAGGTGGAATTGTTCAAAGACGACGCCGAAGGCTATTACCTCAACGCCACCACCGACGTGCCCAGCTGGTTTGTGCTGTGGCGCATGGAAGACGAACCGTCTGTGGCCGATGAGCCGATTGCCATCCCGATGATTGCCACCTTGAGCTATTACGACGCTGGCCGCTGGCTGGACGCACAAGAAACCGTGGAGCAAGTGCCTGCGCCGACCGAAGTGCTGGCTTGGCTGAGTGCCTTTATTGATGCGCACTACGTGGTGGAGCCCAAAAAACGCAAGCGCCCGGACAGCTTCAAGTCGCTCACCGACCGCTTTGGTAACCCGGCCTCTATCAGCACCGAGAAAAAATGGGGTGGCGCTGGTGCAGCGGGTCAAGGCACGGGTCAAGGCACGGGTCAAGGCAGAGGCGGTCAGAAGCAGGGTGGTCAGCATGGCTGATGGTTTTTTGGGGCGTTGGTCGCAGCGCAAGCAGGCGGTGCGTCAGGGCTTGCCGATTGCAGACCCTGTTATTCAATCAAATAGCCCTGTAGTCCCCGTCAAATCTGCGCAAGCAGCTACAGTTTTAAGATCAGAAGAGCCACCTAGCACACCCGGTGTGGGCGCGCCCACCGCTGCAGCAGACACAACCCAGCCGCTGACCGTAGCCGCACCCGCACCTGCGCTCACACTGGCCGACGTGCAAGCGCTCCAGCCTGACGACAGCTTTGCCCGCTTTGTCGCGCCCGACGTGTCGCCCCAGGTGCGCAACGCCGCCATGAAAAAGCTCTTTGCCGACCCGCACTACAACCTGATGGACGGCTTGGACATTTACATTGACGACTATTCCATTGCCAGCCCCTTGCCCGCCGCCACGCTGCGCCAGATGGCCAGCGCCAAGTTTTTGAACTTGTTTGACGAAGACCCCACCGAGGCCAAGGCCGCCGCGCCCACCGCCATTGGGGAAGATGCCCATACCGCGCCTGCGCCCTCTGTGGCACAGTCTGAACCCGCTGCAGACAGCGCTGATGCACACTCGCCTTCGACCGCTGAAACTGCAGCCCCATCGGTTACTGACGACCTGATAAAAGACACCCCACATGACCACCTTGATTTGCGACTGCAACCAGACCATGCCGCTGGACCCACGGGCTTTGAGTGCGAGCCTGAACGAGGCGCTGACGCTGCACAGCAGCCTGTGCCGCCGCGAAGCGGCTGAATTCCTCAAAGCCGCAGGCAGCGGCGACGACCTGGTGGTGGCCTGCACCCAGGAAACCCGTTTGTTTGGTGAGCTGGCCGACCAGGCCAAGATGAGCGCGCCGATCAAGTTTGTCAACATCCGCGAAACCGGCGGCTGGAGCCGTGACGCGGCCAAGGCCAGCCCCAAGATTGCCGCCCTGTTGGCGGCCGCGCACCTGCCCGAACCCGACCCAGTGGCCACCGTCACTTACAAGAGCGCCGGGCGCGCGCTGATCATTGGCGCGCTGGATGCCGCCGAGCGAGCCGCTGAACTGCTGGGTGATGCGGTCGATGCCACGCTGTTCACCCAAGGCGCGGGTGAGCAGGGTGCGGCACAAGAGCGCCGTTATTTGGTGCTGGGCGGCCAGATTCAAAGCCTCACAGGCTGGCTGGGCGCGTTTGAGCTGGCCTGGCAACAGATCAACCCGATTGACCTGGACTTGTGCACCCGCTGCAACGCCTGCCTGGCCGTGTGCCCCGAGGATGCCATTGGCCTTGACTACCAGATTGACCTGGCTGCTTGCAAAGACCACCGCGCCTGCGTCAAGGTGTGCAAGGTGGCCGGTGCCATCGACTTCAACCGCGCGCCGCAAAGCCACACCGACACCTTTGACCTGGTGCTGGATTTGCGCAGCGCACCGGCCTTCAGCCAGCACGCCAAACCGCAGGGCTATTTGCACTGGGACGGGCGCGACCTGAAAGCCTTGCTGGCCTGGCGTGAGCTGGTGGGCGAATTTGAGAAGCCCAAGTTTTTTGCCTACAAACAAAAGCTCTGTGCCCACAGCCGCAATGAAAAGGTGGGCTGCAGCGCCTGCATTGACGTGTGTTCGGCCAGCGCCATCAGCAGTGACAAGCATCGCCAGCAAATCAAGGTCAACCCCAATTTGTGCGTGGGTTGTGGCACCTGCAGCACCGTCTGCCCCACCGGGGCGATCAGTTATGCCTACCCGCGTGCCAGCGACCAAGGCGTCAAGTTCAAAACCCTGCTGAGTACCTACCAGCGCAGCGGTGGCAAAGACGCGGTGCTGTTGCTGCACAGCCAGGGCAAAGGCGCGCAACTGCTGGGCGATCTGGGGCGTGCCGCACAGCTTGAAAAAGGCCAAAAAGACGGCACGCACGGTGTGCCCGCGCGCGTGTTGCCCGTGCCCTTGTGGCACACCTCATCAACTGGCATCGACATCTGGCTGACTGCTGTGGCCTACGGTGCAGCCCAAGTGTGGGTGCTGTTGACCGACGAAGAAGCACCGCAATACGCCGTGGCCTTGCAGGAACAAATGGCGGTGGCGCAAGCCATTTTGAGCGGACTGGGCTACGCGGGTGAACACTTCAAGCTGCTGCAGGTGCGTGACGCGCGTGATTTGCCCGCGCTGGACCGCGCCCTGCAAGCCGCACCCGCCCAAGCCCCCGCCAAACACGCCAGCTTTGCGGTGCAAGCCGACAAGCGCGCCACGCTGGAGCTGGCGTTGGATCATCTGATGGCGCAAGCTCCCCTGGCAAATGCCACAGCACCGCGCCAGAGTCTGTTGTCTGGCTTGACCAACCGCATGGCGGGCGCGCCCCAAGCCGAATCAGCTGGCACGGCGGCAGAGGCCGGTGTCATTACCTTGCCCGCCAAAGGCTCGCCCCTGGGTGCGCTGGCCATCAACAAAGAGGCCTGCACGCTGTGCCTGAGCTGCGTCAGCGCCTGCCCGGCCAGCGCGCTGGCCGACAACGCGCAAGCACCGCAACTGCGCTTTATCGAGAAGAACTGCGTGCAGTGTGGCTTGTGTGTTGCCACCTGCCCCGAAAAAGCCCTGAGCCTGCTGCCGCGCTTGAGCTTGCTGCCCCAGCGCAAAGAAGCGGTGGTGCTTAACCAGATGCAGCCTTTTGCTTGCGTGCGCTGCGGCAAACCCTTTGGCACGCTCAAAGGCATTGAGGCGATGCTGGGCAAATTGGTGGGCCACAGCATGTTCCAGGGCGCGGCGCTGGAGCGCCTGAAAATGTGCGGCGACTGCCGTGTCATTGACATTTATTCTGCCGACAACGAAATCAAGATCACAGACCTCAAACCATGATGCCCTTGCCCGAATCCACCACCAGCAGTGCGCTCGACGAAGAAACCGCACGTTCAGAGCTTTATGGGCTTCTAGCCCTTGTTTACTATGCGTCACCAGCTCCTGAATTAATAGCAAATTTGCGCCTGGCTAGCACCGAGTCACCGGCGGCTGGCGCCTTCTTGGAAGAGCCCTGGCGCGCGCTGGTAGGTGTGACGCGCGAGTTGACCGACGCACAGATTGCCGCAGAATTCGATGCGCTGTTTGGCGGCGTCGGCAAGCCCGAGGTGTACCTGTATGGCTCGCACTACCTGAGCGGTTTTTTGAACGAAAAACCGCTGGCACGCCTGCGCACCGAGTTGGACAGCCTGGGCCTGGCACGCGACGAAGCGATGAGCGAGACCGAAGACCACATCGCCTACCTGTGCGAGGTGATGCGCTACCTGATTGCCGGTGACGACGTGGCGGTGGCCAACCTGACGCGCCAGCAGTCGTTCTTTGCCACCCACATGCAGCCCTGGGTCAACTTGCTGTGCGATGCGATTGCGCAGCACCCCAAAGCCCGTTTTTACGCCGCTGTGGCCGAGCTGACCCGCGCCTTCATGAGCGTGGAGGCGCAGGGGTTTGATATGTTGGCGTGAGAAACTGAATTTTGGCGCTTAACCGAGATTGTCCGTTAGGCGGTGCTTCGCACCTGTTTGAGCGCTGGCGGCAGCTTTGCGGTCATTTTGAGCGCCTGTTCCGCGTCCATAGCCATGCTATGAACGCCTCACAGCCCCCCAAACTGACTCGTAAACCTGCTCGCCATCATCTCAAACCCTAATGGACAATCTCGGTTCAAGGCAGAGTGCAGGACAATTACTTTTTTTCAATTCAATCATGACTTATTCTCCAACAACGACGCCGCACTTCGGAGCCATAGAAACCGCGGTCAACTGGCTCATCACATTGCACCGCAAGGGCTGGATGAATGCATTCAAGAATTTGTACCAGGAGTTGCTGTCTGAAGAGGAGCAATTCAGAGTGGCTGCTTTCGATGAAGACACGCTTGAATGCCTTGAAATCAACATGACCGACTGGCTGTTGGCCGAAGGGGATATCCATGCCCGGGGTGGTCTGCGGCGCATCAACGATTACCTGCTCAGTCCAGCCGGCCCACTTTTGAATGCCGCGCAACGCGATTGGATTCAACAATTGGGCCAGCGTCCAATTCGCTTGTACGATGTCACGGATGTGGTGCAAGGCCAGCAAATGACGCTGTGTGACGCGATCGACAAAGAGGCTGAACCCATGGTGGTGCAAGAGCACTCTGGTACACGTAATCTGGCGCCAGGTGCCTTGCTGGGATGCCGCATTTTGCGTGCCGGCGACCATTTTGAAATGTCTGGCTCAGCCTATTTGTTCAGCTTGTTGACCGGACCCAGGGTGCTGTCGCTGGTGCGCGAACATCAAGAGGCGTTTGGTCATCAACTCGATGCACAGCGGTCGATCGGCCTGATCATCATGCTGGAATGGCTGCAGCAATGGCTCAAACCTGCACCCATGCCAAATTTGATCGATCATTACTCTGGCGAACCGATGAAAATGATCACAGATCATTACCGCGTCATCGATGAAGAGGCGTTGGCGCAGGCGTTGGGCAGCCAGGCCGACGTGGAGGGTGATCGGCAAGAGGGTTGGTCACGTGTGATGGATTGCACCGACGGGGAGGTGCGCGCCAGTGTGCATATCAACCCCGGCAAAGCCAAGAACCAGCTTGAATTGTTCTACCGAACACAGCGCTATGCCGATGAGGGCAAACGATGGTTTGAAGCCCTGGCGGGCGCAAGTGTCACCTTCATCAAGCGCGACGTACTCGACACCCAGGATGCCATCAAGGGTTCAAAAAAGCCCATGGCACAGGTTTCTGGCGTCCAAATCGATGCCGCCACCATGGCGCAATTGATGTCCGAGGCCATTCATCGCAGCTATGCCAATTGGGCAGATGAGCCGATTCCTGCACTCAACCACAAAACGCCCCGCCAGGCGATCCAAACATCTGCCGGACTAGAGCGCGTCAGAGGGCTGCTGCGCAGTTACGAGGCCAGTGAAGCCTCGCAAGCCAAACAACAAGGTCGGGCCGAAGTCTCTTATGACTTTTTGTGGCAGGCGCTGGGTTTGACCCGGTAGCGCAGGCACTGCACGCCTGCGGGCTAAGCCGCACTATTGGCGATTTAACGTGAAACAACGCCCACAGCCGACAAGAATGGCGTGTCCTAGGGTCGACTTCAGTCGGCCATGGCGGGTTGAAACCCGCCCTACGCAAGACACGCGTGTTTTATGCTTTGGGGTGTTCTTGTTGAACATGGACGTTAGTCCTGTAGCAACCACACCCCAAACACCGCGCCGTCTGATGCCTCACCCAATTCGCGCCGGTTGTGCGCGCTGATGCTGCCGCCGTAGCGCTCAAGCAACCCGACGCTGATCCACAGCCCCAGGCCGTTGCCGTCGTTCTTGGTGGTGAAAAACGGGCTGAACAATTTGTCTTTGGCGGTAGGTGTCAGGCCAGGGCCGGTGTCGCAGACTTCCATCAGCACACCAGCCTGGCCTTTTTCATCGGTTCGGTTGCGACTGCGCAGCAGCAGCTCGCCGCCCAGCGGCATCGCCTGGATGGCGTTGATCAGCAGGTTGATCAGCACCTGTTGCAGCTCCTGGCGGTTGATGGCCACGCTGGCGCTGGCGCGCAGGTCGCGGTGCACCTCAATGCGCGCGCGCCCTAGCAAATGCGCCACCAGCACCAGCGAGTTTTCCAGCGTTTCGTTGACGTTTACAGCCACCACATAGCCGGCGTAGTCGGTGGGGCGGGCGTACTGCAGCAGCTGGGTGACGATCAGACGCATGCGCTCAATCTGCTGATCCATCAGGCGCAGTTCTTCAGTGATCGGCAGGGCGTGTTGGCCCAGGGTTTCACGCAGCAGGTCTAGGTTGCCTTGCATCACGGCAATCGGGTTGTTGATTTCGTGCGCCACGCTGGCGGTCAGCTGGCCAATGGCGGCCAGCTTCTCTGACTTGACCAGTTGCGCCTGCGCCTGTTGCAGCGACTGGTTGCTGTTGGCCAGCTCTTGTGTGCGCGCCGCTACCTTGGCATCCAACTCTTGGCCCCAGTGTTGCAAGGTGGCGGTTTTGTCGTTAACCACGTCGAGCAGTTGGTCCAGATGGCCGGCCAGCGCGCCAAGTTCGTCGCGTTGAGTCAGTGCGCCCACGCGTGCAGCAGCGTCGCCGTCTTGCACCCGTTGCATGGTCTGGTTCATGCGCTCGACTGGCTGAAAAATGCTGCGCGCCCAGCGCAGCGAGGCCCAGGCGGCCAGCACCATGGCGGCGCCAAACAGGCCCAGCACCAGTGCCAGCAAACCGTATTTGACCTGGCGAAACGGTGTTTCCAGGTAGCCCACATACAGCATGCCAATGCGCTCCTGCTGGGCGTTCAGCAGCGGTTGGTAGGCCGACACATACCAGTCGTTGACAACAAAGGCGCGGTCGAGCCAGGTTTGCCCCAGCCCCAGCACGGTGTCGCGCACGGTTTGCGACACGCGTGTGCCAATGGCGCGCTGGTTTTGAAACAGCCGCACATTGGTGGTGATGCGCACGTCGTCCAGAAACAGCGTGGCCGTGCCCTTGCTGCCCAGAGGGAGTGAGCCTTCGGGGTAAACAATGGCGTTGATGTGGTCGATGAACGGCAGGTTCTGGTTGAGTAGCGTGCCCGCTTGCAGCCAGCCCAGCAGCTGGCCTTGTTCGCCGTGCACCGCGTAGCTGGCGCGCATCAGCAAGGCCCGATCCTCGTGCGTGCGCTCGGTGGCCGCTGCGTTGCGTGTGGGCACCAGGGCAATGTGCAGGCGCGATGCCAGAGGCGGTGCCAGGGCGAGCAGTTGGGCTTGCTCCAGGCGTTGCAACTGGTTGTATTCACTGCCTGAATCTTTAAGCAAAAATGGCTTGTAGCCCTTATATATACTGTGCCTATTGCTATTATTTTCATACCAACTTGCGGCTATTAAGACGCCCTGTGCGTCGTACAGGTTGACAAAGTCCAACTTGTGCGTCAGTTGCGCCTGACTCAGCACGCGTTGCACCGCAGCCGTATCGGCGCGGGTCAGTGCCAGGTGCAGCGCATGCGACTGCGCCGTGGCCCGGGTTGCAGCCCCCACTTCAGCCTGCACCTGTGCGAAGTAGCCGCTGGCTACCGCCAGGTCGCTGTGGATTTTGGTGATTAGCAATTGGTTGAAGGCGGCATTGCCCCATAGCATCAGTGCCGCCATCAGCAGCGGCAACACCACCACCAGCGGCAGCAGCGCCAAGACCATCAGCTTGTGCCGCACCGACAGCTGTTGCCAGCGCCTGTGCAGCGCACCGGTGCTCATGCGTTGGTCCAGTCGGCGCAGCGGCGCTCCAGCGTGCGCCGTGAGATGCCCAGCAACTCGGCGGCGCGGCTCTTGTCACCCTGCACGCTGTCAAGCACCGCTTGAATGTGCTGTTTTTCCAGTGTCTGCAAATCCGTGGTGGCAGGGTGCGCCGATGTGGTGTGCCGCACTGCGCTGCCGTACAAGGCCGACACATTGAGTTCGCCCAGAATCAGCGAGCGCTCGATCAGGTTGCGCAATTCACGCGCGTTGCCTGGCCAGTCGTATTGCATCAGGTAGGCCATTTGCTCGGGCGCAATCTGCAAGGCTTGCAGCCCCATGCGCGGCGCCAGCTGAGCCATGAAGTGGTTTACCAGATCGGCAATGTCCTGCTTGCGCTCGCGCAGCGGCACCAGCCGCATGTCCACCACCTGCAGCCGGAAAAACAGGTCTTTGCGAAAGCGCCCGGCGGCCACTTCGTCTTGCAGCGCGCGGTGGGTGGCGGCGATGATGCGCACGTTCACCGGAATCAGCTGGCTGCCCCCCACCGGGCGAATCTGCAGGTCCTCCAGCGCGCGCAACAGCGAGGCTTGTAGCGGCAGAGGCAGCTCGGCCACTTCGTCCAGGAACAAGGTGCCGCCTTGCGCGTAATAAAACAGGCCGTCGCGTGCAGGCTGGGCGGCGCGCCCGTTGCCCTTGACTTGGCCAAACAGCGTGACCTCCATTTGCTCGACCGACAGGGCGGCACAGTTGACCGGCACAAACGGCCCGCTCTGGCGCGGGCTTAAATAGTGCAGGGCGCGCGCCACCAGTTCTTTGCCGGTGCCAGACTCGCCTTGCAGCAGCACCGTGCTGTCGACCTGTGCGATCCGCGCCAGCGACGCCCGCAGTTCCTGCATGGCGCTCGACTGCCCGATCAGCTTGACGCTGGTGTCAAGCTGGCGCGACAGCGTGTGTTTGAGCACAAAGTTTTCCCGTGCCAGGCGGGCGTTGTCAAAACAGTGCTTGATGGCATTGAGGATTTGCGGCACCCGAAATGGCTTCAGGATGAAGTCGGAGGCGCCGGCGCGCAGCGCTTCAATGGCGGTTTCCAGGTCGGCAAAGGCGGTGATCAGAATCACGCAACCGCGAAAGCCTTGCTCGCGCAGGGTTTTCAGCCAGACCACGCCGCTCTGGCCGGGCAGCGAGATGTCGAGCACGATCAGATCGACGTGCCGCTGCAGCACAAATTGCGCGCCTTCTTCGGCACTGCCAGCGGCGTGCACCGCGTGGCAACGCGGCACGAGCGTCTTGACCAGAAAGTTGCGCATGCCGGGCTCGTCGTCAACGATCAGAATAGACCAGTCGGGCCAGCCGTTTGGCGGCTTGGTGGACGGTGTCAAGGGGGCAAGATCGGGCGTCTGGTCGTACATAGGAGCGTTAAATTCTAGCGATACACCCGACAAAAATAGTCGGGTAAAAATATTTTTGTCTTGAGGCAAAGGGGAAATTGTCAAGCGCGTGAGCCAGGCTTGCACCGACTTGCAGCCAAGGTTTGCGACAACTTGTCGCAGCAGCGGCCGACAGATTGACGTTGGACGCGTACAACCTTGGCGGGTGCTCACGGCCTGGTCTCTGATCCACCGTCTTGCGTCACAGTCAAGCGGCCAATCATTTGAAAGTGGCATTTTTTATGCTTTGTGCTGCGATCCTTTTTTTTCAAGAGGATGCCCGCCCGATCTGTTGACCCAGGTCGTTTTTGGCGCAGAGGCAATACATGGGGTTTACCTGCTTGCGGCGCGTCAGGCTTGCGGTTAGATTCAAACCAGTCAGATATGACTTTGCGTTCATAAGTAGTTCACCTGAGGAGACTTTGCATGCCATCCACACCGTCCAAATTGTCACGACGCACCCTGTTTGCGGGCGCGGGTACCGCAGGCGCTCTTGCCGCAGCCGTCAGCGTCATGCCGTCAGTTCAATCGGTTCCGCAAGCGGCGGCGCAGCCCATGCCTAAGCCGACCCGGGGCGGTGGTTACGCGCTGTCCGAGCACGTCAAGCGCTACTACAAGACGGCGCTTGTTTGATTGCGGTCAGAGCATGTTGCTCTGCGCGCGGTCTGACCCACAAAGAATTAAATTTTTTTCCGGAGACTTCCATGCTGTTAACCAAGAAATCGGGTAAGACGGGTGCGCTTGAGCGCTCGCCTTTTGTGCACAGCCTGCGCCGTGGCCTGAGCCAGGCGCTGCCCACCATGGACCGGCGCGCGTTCTTGCGTCGCTCGGGGCTGGGTGTCGGTGTGGGGCTGGCTGCCTCGCAGCTCACGCTGGTCAAAAAATCCCATGCTGCCACTGGCAATGTGGCGGTGGGCGAAGGCAAGATTGAAGTCAAGCGCACCGTCTGTACCCACTGCTCAGTAGGTTGTGCGGTGGATGCAGTGGTGGAAAACGGTGTCTGGGTACGGCAAGAGCCGGTGTTTGACTCGCCCATCAACCTCGGCGCGCATTGCGCCAAGGGTGCAGCGCTGCGCGAACACGGCCACGGCGAATTCCGCCTGCGCTACCCCATGAAACTGGTCAACGGTAAATACGAGCGCATCAGCTGGGACACCGCTTTGAACGAGATCACCGCCCGGATGCAAGAGCTGAAAAAAGCCAGCGGCCCAGACAGCGTTTACTTCATTGGTTCTTCCAAGCACAACAACGAGCAGTCGTATTTGATGCGCAAGTTTGTCAGCTTCTGGGGCACCAACAACTGCGACCACCAGGCGCGCATTTGCCACAGCACCACAGTGGCTGGGGTGGCCAACACCTGGGGTTATGGTGCCATGACCAATTCGTACAACGACATGCAAAACAGCAAGTGCGCGTTGTACATCGGCTCCAACGCCGCCGAGGCACACCCGGTGAGCCTGCTGCACATGTTGCATGCCAAGGAAACCGGCACGAAGATGATTGTGGTAGACCCGCGCTTTACCCGCACGGCAGCCAAGGCAGATGAATACGTACGCATCCGCTCGGGCTCTGACATCGCCTTTTTGTTTGGTGTGCTGTACCACGTGTTCAAGAACGGTTGGGAAGACAAGCAATACATCAATGATCGCGTCTACGGCATGGACAAGGTCAAGCTGGAGGTGATGGCCAACTGGACCCCTGACAAAGTAGAAGAAGTCTGTGGTGTCAAAGAAGAGCAGGTTTTCAAGGTTGCCAAGATGATGGCCGACAACCGCCCCAGCACGCTGGTGTGGTGCATGGGCCAAACCCAGCACAGCATTGGCAACGCCATGGTGCGTGCATCCTGCATCTTGCAGTTGGCGCTGGGTAATGTGGGCAAAAGCGGTGGCGGTACCAACATCTTCCGCGGGCACGACAACGTGCAGGGCGCGACCGACGTGGGCCCCAACCCCGACTCGCTGCCCGGCTATTACGGCATTGCGGCCGGTTCGTGGAAACATTACGCCAAGGTCTGGGGTGTGGACTACGAGTGGATTGCCAAACAGTTTGCCAGCCCCGCCATGATGACCAAGCCCGGTATCACCGTGTCGCGCTGGATTGACGGCGTGCTGGAAAATAATGAACTGATCGACCAGGACAGCAACTTGCGCGGCGTGTTTTATTGGGGCCATTCGCCCAATTCGCAAACCCGTGGTCTGGAAATGAAGCGCGCCATGGACAAGCTCGATTTGCTGGTGGTTGTAGACCCGTATCCATCGGCCACGGCCGCCATGGCCGCCATGCCGGGCAAGCCTGAAGACCTGAACCCCAACCGTGCGGTGTACCTGCTGCCGGCTTGTACCCAGTTCGAAACCAGTGGCTCTGTCACGGCCTCCAACCGATCTTTGCAGTGGCGCGAAAAAGTCATTGAGCCGCTGTGGGAGTCCCGCTCAGACCACATGATCATGCAGCAGTTTGCCGACAAGCTGGGCTTTGGCAAAGAGCTCTCGGTCAACTACAAAATGCAAAAGGTTAATGGCATGGACGAGCCCACGCCCGAGAGCATTTTGAGCGAAATCAACACCGCCACCTGGACCATTGGCTACACCGGCCAAAGCCCGGATCGCCTGAAAGCGCACATGCGTAATATGGCTGCGTTTGACATCAAGACACTGCGCTGCAAGGGCACGGTCAAAGACAAGGAAACCGGCTACGACATGACCGGCGATTACTTTGGCCTGCCCTGGCCTTGCTACGGTACCCCCGAGCTCAAGCACCCGGGCTCCCCCAACCTGTACGACACCAGCAAACACGTGATGGATGGCGGCGGCAACTTCCGCGCCAACTTTGGTGTGGAAAAAGACGGCGTGAATTTGCTGGCCGAAGACGGCTCGCATTCACTCGGTGCCGACATCACCACCGGCTACCCCGAGTTTGACCACGTGCTGCTCAAAAAGCTGGGCTGGTGGACGGATTTGACCGAAGCCGAGCAAAAAGCCGCCGAAGGCAAAAACTGGAAGACCGACCTCTCGGGGGGTATCCAGCGCGTGGTGCTCAAGGTGCACGGCTGCCATGTGTTTGGCAACGCCAAGGCGCGCGCGGTGGTGTGGAACTTTCCTGATGCGATTCCCAAACACCGCGAGCCCTTGTATGGCATTCGCCCTGACCTGGTGGCCAAATACCCGACGCACGACGACAAAAAAGCCTTCTGGCGTTTGCCCACGCTGTACAAGACGATTCAAGACAAAGCCGTGGCCGACAAGGTGCACGAAAAATTCCCGTTCATCATGACCTCGGGCCGCTTGACCGAGTACGAAGGCGGCGGCGAAGAAACCCGCTCCAACCCCTGGCTGGCCGAGCTGCAGCAAGAGATGTTCATCGAGATCAACCCCAAGGTGGCTTCCGAGAAAGGCATTCGCAATGGCGAACGTGCCTGGGTCTCTACGCCCACCGGTGCGCGCCTGAATGTGCAGGCGCTGGTGACCCCACGGGTCGGACCAGACACGGTGTTCATGCCGTTCCACTTCTCCGGGCGCTGGCAGGGGGTCGACATGCTGGCCTATTACCCGGCCGGTGCGGCACCGGTGGTACGCGGCGAGGCCATCAACACCTCCACCACTTATGGTTACGACAGTGTGACCATGATGCAAGAGACCAAGACCACCGTCTGCAACATCGAAAAAGCCTGATGCGGATACTGCGCGAATCCCATGCGTCGTTGGACTTGAACGCCTGGAATTCGCTCGCTACGCCGCTAAAACCACTGATTTGAGGAGTTAAAAATGGCAAGAATGAAATTTGTTTGCGATGCAGAGCGTTGTATTGAATGCAACGGTTGCGTCACCGCCTGCAAGAATGAGCACGAAGTTCCCTGGGGTGTGAACCGCCGCCGGGTGGTCACCCTCAACGACGGCGTGCCGGGTGAAAAATCGATCTCGGTGGCCTGCATGCATTGCAGCGACGCACCCTGCATGGCGGTGTGCCCGGTCAACTGCTTCTACCGCACCGACGAAGGCGTGGTGCTGCACGACAAGGATGTGTGCATTGGCTGCGGCTACTGCAGTTATGCCTGCCCGTTTGGCGCGCCGCAGTTCCCCAGCCAGGGCACGTTTGGCGTGCGCGGCAAGATGGACAAATGCACCTTCTGTGCCGGTGGCCCGGAAGAAAACGGCAGCCAGGCCGAGTTTGAAAAATATGGCCGCAACCGTTTGGCCGAAGGCAAACTGCCCGCCTGCGCCGAAATGTGTTCGACCAAGGCGCTGCTCGCCGGTGATGGCGACGTGGTGGCCGACATTTTCAGAACCCGCGTCATGACGCGTCAGAAAAAGGGCGCAGAAGCTTGGGGCTGGGGTACGGCTTATGGCAACAAGGAGCCGGGGTCACATGGTCAAGGCGCTCAGGATGGGCAGGGCAATCAATACGGCAAGCAAGTACAGCAAGGGGGTCAGCAATGAAGCGCACTCTCTTCGTTATTTCTTTCGCAGCCGTTCTGAGCGCCTGTGGTGACAAGCCGCAAGAGCTGCAAACCAACAAGCACGACGCGCCCGCTTATGCTGGCACTGGCAAGGCGTTTGTCAATTCTGACTGGAAGCAGGGCGACAAAGCCAGTTGGGAGTCGCACCAAAAGGCGCGAAGCCAGTACGGTCAAAACGACTACACCCGCATGAACTAAGCCGGAGGCCACATGAAAACAGCCTTTACAAATGCCTCTGCGCTGCTTGCCGCCTTGCTGCTGTGCAGTGCCAGTGCCTGGGCGCAAACCGCACCGGCAGCTGAATCTGCACCGGCGTCCGCGATGCCGGGCATTCAGAGCATGAACATTGCCGACGTCAAACCCGACGCCAGCGCTGACCCCGGTTACGCCACCCAAACCAATGGCGAGCGTGCCCGGGTGCAGCCTGGCAACAACGCGCCCATGTGGCGGCAAGTGGGTTCGGGCGTGGCTGGTTTCAGCAGCTTGCCCAAATCCCAGGCGCCTGAGGCCGGTGTGTTGATTCAACCCTTTGTGCAGTACCCCGGTTCCCGCGTGACCAATGCCGGTGAAGCCTGGCGGCAGGTGCGTAACAACTGGCTGATTCCCTACGGTGGCTCTTTGTTGCTGATTGTGTTGGGTGCCATTGCTTTGTTTCACTTCAAAATCGGTCCGATGAAGGTCAAAGAAGAACCTACAGGGCGATTGATTGAGCGTTTTTCAGCCTTTGAGCGCTCAGCCCATTGGGCCAATGTGGCGGCTTTTCTGACTTTGGCGGTGTCTGGTGTGGTGATGGCATTTGGCAAGTTTTTCTTGCTGCCCGTCATCGGCACCACCTTGTTTGGCTGGCTGTCCTACGCGCTCAAAAATGCGCACAACTTTGCAGGCCCGCTGTTTGCAGTGTCGCTGCTGGTGGTGATCGTGACCTTCATGCGCGACAACATGCCTGCCAAAGGCGACCTGACCTGGTTGCTCAAAGGCGGCGGTATTTTTTCTGGTCATGAAGTTGACTCGGCACGTTACAACGCGGGCGAAAAAGTGGTGTTCTGGGTTGGCGTGTTTGCGCTGGGGTTGACGGTGGTTGTTTCCGGTCTGGCCATGGACAAGTTGTTGCCTGGTTTGAGTTATGACCGCAGCACTATGCAAATCGCGCACATGGTGCATTCGGTTGCCACCTTGTTGATGATGGTGATGATGATGGGGCACATTTACCTGGGTTCCCTTGGAACCAAAGGTGCACTCGAGGGCATGCGCACCGGTTATGTCGATGAAACCTGGGCCGAGCAGCACCACAAGCTTTGGTTTGATGACATCAAAGCGGGTCGAATTCCCGCGCAGCGGACACCCTCGGCACAGCCTGCGGGCAAGCCGGTTCAGGTTTAACGAGATTGGAGACACGTCGATGAATGCATCCCTGAAAACCCTTTGCTTGACCACCGCGTTGGCTTGTGTGGCATCTGCTGCGCTGGCCAAATTGCCCGCACCGTCTGACGAAGCCAAGGCCAAGGCCGCCGAGACCGCTGCCAAGACCGCTTGGACGGGCAAAGTCAACGCCTTCAAATTGTGCAAGGTGCAGGATCAAGTGGTAGCCCAATACAAGAAAGCGACTGACAAAGCGGCAGCACCGTCAGGTGCATGCGCTGACCCAGGCCCCTTTGTTTACACGCCAAATGTGGCTGTAGCCCCCGTTGTACAAGCGCCGGCAGCTCCTGCTTCTGTAGCAGCTGCGAAGAAGCCGTAAGCACGTTGCGGCCCCGTCTGACCCAGGCTCACGCGCCGCTGACGCGTGAGGTGAGCGTCGTCAATGAGCTCGGCTGCGTTGACACGGTTTCCATTCCCGCTGAACGTGCGCTCACCGTCTACGTGGACAAGCGCGAGTTGGTCACGCTGATGACGCTGGGCGCACACCCCGAGCTGCTGGTGCTGGGTTTCCTGCGCAACCAGCGCTTGGTGAGCGCTGTTGACGAGGTAGATTCGATCACCGTCGATTGGGAAGTGGGTGCGGTTGCGGTCAAAACCCGTCAAGGCATCTCCGACATTGAGGCTCGTACCGCCAAGCGGGTGGTGACCACCGGCTGCGGCCAGGGCAGCGTGTTTGGCGACCTGATGGCCGAGGTAGACAGTATCCAATTGCCAGCGGCGTCCCTGACGCAAACCGAGCTGTACGGCATTGTCAATGCCATTCGCTTGCAGGAAACCACCTACAAATCATCAGGCTCGGTGCATGGCTGCGCGCTGTTTAAAGGCGCTGACATGTTGGTGTTTATTGAAGACGTGGGCCGCCACAATGCGCTCGACACCATTGCGGGTTGGATGTGGATGCATGATGACACCCCCATGACTGGCGCAGACAAGGTGTTTTACACCACCGGCCGGCTGACCAGCGAGATGGTCATCAAGTCGGCGCAAATGGGTGTGCCCATCGTCGTCTCGCGCAGCGGCATCACCGAGATGGGGCTGGATGTGGCGCAGCGCCTGGGGCTGTGCGCCATCGGCCGGGCCACCAACAAACGCTTTCTTTGCTACAGCGGGGTGGAGCGGTTGACGCTGCAGCTTGATCAGTTTTCTTCTGCAGAGCACGCATCCAGACCAGTGACAGTTTGATAGGTTTCGTTCAGCGGTTCGGGTGGATCAGGCGTTAGGGGTACTCAGCTCCGCGGCTGTCCCCCGGCCTGCTGCCTCCTATTTGATGCCGCTACGCTGAGTACCCCAAACGCCTGATCTTTCATGCGGTGGTGGTATTCGGTGTCCGATGCCCGCAGACTGAAACCGCGTGCCGCCGAGTGTGATGCCATGGGTGGCGCAGCGGCATCAAGGAAGAGGCCCAAAGAGCCGGGGGACAGCCGCGAAGCCAACCTTGGCATCGCGCTCACTCGCCAACACTCGCCAACACGTTGCCCCACCAATATTTACCCACCAATTCCCGCATGCTGACTTGGCCTTGGCCAACTACGGTATCGTCCCCACATGAAAATCTCTTTCCTCAAACTGGGCTGGCGCAGCTTGACGCGTGACCTGCGTGCCGGTGAATTGCGACTCTTGATGGTGGCGGTGACGCTGGCGGTGGCGGCGCTCACGGCGGTGGGGTTTTTTGCCGACCGCCTCAAAGGCGGCTTGCAGCGCGACGCGCGCCAGCTGCTCGGTGGCGACGCGGTGGTGGTCAGCGACAACCCTATCCCTGCGGCCTTCATCGAACAGGCTCGCACGCTGGGTTTGCAGCAGGCGCAAAACCTCAGCTTTCCGACCATGGCGCGCGCGACTGACGCGCAGGGTGGGCAGATCAAGCTGGTGGCGCTCAAAGCAGTTGAAGCCGGTTACCCGTTGCGCGGCAACCTGCGCTTGAGTCTGAGCGCCGCACCGAACGCCGCCGTGACCACCGTGCGCGCCGCGCCACCGCCCGGCCAAGTCTGGGTTGAAGCGGCGGTTTTGGAAGCGCTGAATTTGCAGGTAGGCGACGCGCTGCTGCTGGGCGACAGCAGCCTGCGCATCGCGCGGGTGTTGGTCAACGAACCCGACCGGGGTGCGGGTTTCATGAACTTCTCACCGCGGGTGATGATGAATATGGGCGACATCGCCGCCACCGGTTTGGTGCAACCCGCCAGCCGCCTGCGCTACCGCCAGGCCGTGGCGGGGAGCGATCAGTCGGTGCAAGCCTTTGTCGATTGGGCCGAGGCGCAGGTGCTGTCGCACGCGGTGCGCGGCACGCGCGTCGAGGCGCTGCAGGGTGGCCGCCCTGAGCTGGGCACCACGCTCGATCGGGCTGAGAAGTTTTTAAACCTGGTGGCGCTGCTGGCGGCGCTGCTCAGTGCCGTGGCAGTCGCCTTGGCGGCGCGCGGCTTTGCTGCCAGCCACCTGGACGACTGCGCCATGCTGCGCGTGCTGGGCCTGCCCCAGCGCACCATTGCCGGCGCCTACAGTTTTGAATTTGTGCTGGTCGGCTTGCTGGCCAGTGCCGCCGGTGTGGCGCTGGGTTTTGCGGTGCATTACGGCTTTGTCGTGCTGTTGACGGGCTTGGTGGACAGCAGCCTGCCCGCGCCGGGCATTTGGCCAGTGTTGTTTGGCATGGGCATGGGCTTGACACTGCTGCTGGCGTTTGGCCTGCCACCGGTGCTGCAACTGGCACAGGTGCCGCCGCTGCGCGTGATCCGCCGCGATGTGGGTGGCTTGAAGCCTGCCTCGCTCACCGTGCTGGGCGTCGGCTTGCTGGGTTTTGCTGCGCTGTTGATGGCCGCCAGCAGCGACGTCAAGCTGGGCTTGATTGCGGTGGGTGGTTTTGCCGTAGCCACGGTGCTGTTTGCCACGTTGAGCTGGCTGGCGGTGAAGCTGCTGCGCGCTGTGGTGAACGACGCCACCGCGCCCACCGCGCTGGTGCTGGCCACGCGCCAGATTGCCGCTCGCCCGGCCTTTGCTGTGGTGCAGGTCAGCAGCTTGGCGGTGGGCCTGCTGGCGCTGGTGTTGCTGGTGCTCCTTCGCACCGACCTGGTGGCCAGCTGGCGTGCGGCCACGCCGCCGGATGCGCCCAACCGTTTTGTCATCAACGTCATGCCCGAGCAGGGCGCTGCCTTTACCCAGGCGCTAAAACGTGCGGATGTGGCCAGGTTCGACTGGTTTCCGATGATTCGTGGCCGCCTGGTGGCGGTCAACGGCCAGGCGGTCAACCCGGATGATTTTTCGGACGAGCGCGCCCGCCGCCTGGTAGACCGCGAGTTCAACCTGTCGCACAGCGCCACCTTGCCCGAGCAAAACATCACCGTGGCCGGACGCTGGCAGGCCAACGAGCCAGGGGCCATCAGCATGGAGGAGGGCATCGCCCAAACGCTGAACCTGGTGCTGGGCGACCGCCTGACCTTTGATGTGGGCGGCATACAGGTGCAGTCCAAAATCACCTCGCTGCGCAAGGTGGACTGGGGCTCGCTGCGCGCCAACTTCTTTGCCATGTACCCGGTAGACCAACTCACCGGTGTGCCTGCGACCTACATGAGCGCCTTCAAGGCTCCGGCCACGCCCGGGTTCGACGCCGCACTGGTGCGCCAGTTTCCCAACATCACCAGCGTTGACATGACCGCCACCATTGGTCAGATTCAGCGGGTGCTCGACCAGGTGATTGGTGCGGTGGAATTCTTGTTTGCCTTCACCCTGGCCGCAGGCTTGGTGGTGCTGTTTGCCGCGGTGACCGCCACGCGCGAAGAGCGCGCGCGAGAATTTGCCATCATGCGCGCGGTGGGAGCGCAAGCGCGCCTGCTGCGCCAGGTGCAGAGCATTGAGCTGGCGGGGGTGGGGCTGCTGGCGGGTTTGCTGGCATCCATCGTGGCAAGCATCGTCGGCTGGGCGCTGGCCAAATATGTGTTCAACTTTGACTGGGCCGTGTCGCTGTGGGTGCCGCTGCTGGGTGCGCTGGCCGGTGCGCTGCTGGCTTTGTTGGCCGGGTGGTGGGGACTGCGCGAGGTGTTGACGCGCCCGGTGGTGCAAACGCTGCGCCAGGCTGCTATCTGAAACGGCATCGATTTACTATCGAAAAAGTAGCTACTTGCGCTTATATTTATTGGGCTAGAGGCCAATTTGACCATGAACATTGAAGCATCAACCAAGACCCTTACGCCGTTTGAGCAAATCGGCGGCGAGGTTCAAGTGCGCGCGCTGACCACGCGCTTTTATGACCTGATGGACCTGGAACCTGGCTACGCCCAGTTGCGTGCCGTTCATGCCAGCACGTTGGACGAGGCGCGGCAAAAACTGTTCTGGTTTTTGTGTGGCTGGCTGGGCGGCCCGCAGCATTATGTGGAGCGCTTTGGCCACCCGCGTTTGCGCCAGCGCCACATGCCCTACCAGATTGGCGTGGTGGAGCGCGACCAGTGGCTGGCCTGCATGCGCCAGGCGCTTGACGAACTGGCAGTGCCCGAGCCGCTGCGCACCAACCTCAAGCATTCCTTTGCGCAAACCGCTGACTGGATGCGCAACCAGGGGGATGCGTGAACACACTTTTGTCATCAATTTCAAGAAACGTCAAAAATTGGGTGGCGTGCAGCATTGCACTGCCTGCGAGGACGTTGCGACAGTGCAAAGGCATACAAATTGCCGATGCCACTCAGTTGTCGACGGATTAATTTGTTTCAGGCGTTAACGACCCGACGCCATCAGCAACACCACCAGCGCGCCCGCGCCGCCGTCGGCTGGTTTGGCTTGCACAAAGGCCAGCACTTCTTCTTTTTGCACCAGCCAGCTGTGCACCCGGCTTTTTAAAACCGGTGCTTTGCCGGGCGAGCCCAAGCCTTTGCCGTGCACCACGCGCACGCAGCGAATGCCTTGCTGGAAGGCTTCGCGGATGAAGATGCTTAAGCGTTCACGCGCAGCGTCGCGGCGCAGGCCGTGCAAGTCCAGCTGACGCTGGATGCTCCAGTCGCCCCGGCGCAGCTTGCGCGTCACATCCGTGCCAATACCAGGGCGGCGAAAGCTCAGGTGCTCGTCGACTTCCAGCAGGGTCGAAACATCAAACTCGTCGCTGATGGCTTCCTTTAAAACCGCTTTTTCGTCTTTTTTGTACTGCATGGCCAGCGGCATTTTTTGCTCTGGTTTATGGAGCAGCTTACGCTTATCCGGCATAGGCTTGACGGCTCCAGCGGCCTTGACAAACAAATCTTTGTCAGTGGCTGCCTGTTTGACCGCTTTGGCTTGCGCACTGGCTTGCGCGAGGCGCTGTTGGGCTTGCACGGCAAGCGCTTGCCTGACCACCTTGAGGTCGCCGAGTGTGCGAACTTTCAGGTTCGAATGACTCGACTTTTCGTGCTTTGCAATCGGCGCTGGTTTGGCTTGGACTGCATGGGACTTGCCCGGTGGTGTGCTCACATCAGCCCCCGCTCAGCCATAGAGAGTGCCTCACCGGGGGCGACGATGATGTGGTCTAGTACCCGCACATCTATCAGTGCCAGCGTGGTCTTGAGGGTTTGCGTCAGCATCTCGTCGGCGCGGCTGGGCTGCACCGTGCCGCTGGGGTGGTTGTGCGACAGCACCACGCTGCTGGCCTGGTGGTGCAGGGCGCGCAGCACCACCTCACGCGGGTAAACGCTGGTTTGGGTGAGCGTGCCCTGGAACATTTCCTCCAGCGCCAGCAGGCGGTTTTGCACGTCCAGAAACAGCACCGCAAACACCTCATGTTTGCGCGCAGACAACTGCAGTTGCAGGTAATTTTTGACCGCATCCGGGGTGTCAAACACGGTGCGCTCCTGCAAGCGCTGATGCATGGCACGCCGGGCCAGCTCCAGCACCGCCACAATTTCAGAGCGCTTGGCCGGTCCCAGACCCTTGATGCGTTTGAGGTCGTCCGCAGTGGCATCGAGCAGCCCGGCTAGGCCGTCAAAGCCCGCCACTGTTGGTGCATCGGCCACTTTGTCCGACACCGCGTTGCCTTTGGGCAAGGGCGCGCCTGGTTTGAGCTTGAGTAACTCGGCCGCCATTTGCAGCACGCCTTTGCCCTTGATGCCGGTGCGCAGCAGCAGCGCCAACAGCTCCACGTCGCTCAACGCGGCGGGGCCACGGGCCAGCAGTTTTTCACGCGGGCGGGCATCGGGTGGCAGGTCTTTGAGTGGCATTTGGGGTCAATGGGCAGGCTTTTACAATGCGGTGCAGTTTATGCGCCCCGCCATGCGTCACCGCAACGTGGGGTTTCGCCACCCAGAGCAAAGCAGTTTCAGGATTTTCATGACCACACCCACCATTGCCCCCGGATCGTTTTTAACCCTGCATTACCGTTTGAGCGGCCCATCAGGCGATGTGGTCAATACCTTTGCGGCAGCGCCTGCCACCCTGACTTTGGGCACGGGCGCACTGGCACCCGCCATTGAGACCCGTTTGCTTGGCCTGCCCGAGGGCGCCCGTACCACCATCGAGCTGCCCGCTGGTGAGGCCTTTGGCGCGCGCAGCCCCGACATGCTGCAGTGGCTGGCGCGCAAAGAGCTCAACGCCCTGGGCGGCGCGGGCGAAAGTTTTACCGTGGGGGAGGTGGTGAAGTTCCCGACACCCGATGGTCAGGGCGAATTTGCCGGTGTGATCAAGGAATTCCGCTCTGATGCCAAGGGTGAGGCGGTGCTGTTTGACTTCAACCACCCGCTGGCTGGCCAGCCGGTGACGTTTGAAGTGCAAGTGATCGGTGTTTTATGACTGGCATGGATTTGCTTTTGGCAGAGCCACGCGGCTTTTGTGCGGGCGTGGATCGCGCCATCGAGATCGTTGAGAAAGCGCTGGCCAAGTTTGGTGCACCCATTTATGTGCGCCACGAGATCGTGCACAACACCTATGTGGTGAACGACCTGAAAGCCAAGGGTGCTATTTTTATTGAAGTGCTTGACGAAGTACCTGCGGGGGCTACGTTGGTTTTTTCTGCCCATGGGGTGAGCCTGGCAGTGCAGCAGGAAGCCGCTGCCAGAGGGTTCCGTGTTTTTGATGCCACTTGCCCGCTGGTCACCAAGGTGCATGTGGAGGTGGCCAAGCTGGCCAAAGAGGGCTATGAGTTCATCATGATCGGCCACAAAGGCCACCCCGAAGTGGAGGGCACCATGGGCCAGCTCGACGGCGGCATCCACCTGGTCGACAGCGTGGCTGACGTGGCCCACATTACCCCCACGCAAACCGCCAAACTGGCGGTGGTGACGCAAACCACCCTGAGCGTGGACGATGCCGCTGACATTGCTGCGGCCATCAAGGCGCGATTCCCCAAGGTGCGCGAACCCAAGCAGCAAGATATTTGCTACGCCACGCAAAACCGCCAGGATGCGGTCAAACTGATGAGCCCGCAGGTGGATGTGGTGATTGTGGTGGGCAGCCCCACCAGCTCCAACAGCAACCGGCTGGCCGAAGTGGCGAGCAAACTGGGCACGCCCGGCTACATGGTCGACAGTGCGGCAGACTTGCAGCCGCAGTGGGTGCAAGGTTGCCAGCGGGTTGGGCTGACCGCCGGAGCCTCGGCCCCCGAGATTCTGGTGACGCAGGTGATGGAGCGCCTGAAAGCGCTGGGTGCGGTGTCGGTGCAGCGCATGGCCGGCGAGCCTGAAAGTGTCAAGTTCCCCTTGCCCAAGGGGCTGCGCATGAGTGCTTCAGAGGTGCTTTAAACGCTATAAAATATATAGTTGTTGACACATATAAATCAAGGGCTACAGCCCATTTTTACTTAAATTTATTACCATGTTAGACCTGAACCTGCTGCGCAAAGACCTGGCCCAAGTGGTGGCCCGCCTGGAAACCCGCAAAAACCCACAAGCGTTTTTGAACGTGGAGGCCTTCACCGCGCTGGAGGCCGAGCGTAAAACCATTCAGGTGCGCACCGAAGAACTGCAGAGCGATCGCAACAAACTCTCCAAGCAACTCGGGCCAGAGATTGGCAGATTGATGGCAGAACTTAATCGTGCGGTTGCCACTGAATCTGATGATGATGCAGATTTTCTTGCGACAAGAATCGCCGAGTTAAAAGAGAGACCCAACGCTATTAACTTGGAATTACAAAGCGCTGCCACTCGTTTGGACCAGATCCAGGCCGAACTGCAAACCCTGCTGCTGGCCGTGCCCAATTTGCCGCACGAGAGCGTGCCGGTGGGTGCGGACGAACATGCCAACCTGGTGGTGCGCACCTGGAGTCCTGACGGCAAAGGGCCGCGCACCTTTGACTTTGCGATCAAAGACCATGTGGATGTGGGCACGCCGCTGGGCCTGGATTTTGAAATGGGAGTCAAGCTCACCGGCGCGCGCTTTACCGTCATGAAAGGCCAGGTGGCGCGCCTGCACCGGGCCTTGGCCCAGTTCATGCTGGACGTGCAAACCCAAGAGCATGGCTACACCGAGTGTTACACGCCTTACATCGTCAATGGCGAAACCCTGCGCGGCACCGGCCAATTGCCCAAATTTGAGGGCGACTTGTTTGCGGCCAGAAAAGGCGGCCAGGAGGGCGAAGCGCAGCCCGACAATACCGCGCTGTATTTGATTCCCACCGCCGAAGTGCCGCTGACCAACTTTGTGCGTGATGTGGTGGTGTCTGAAACCGAGTTGCCGATCAAGCTCACCGGCCACACGCCGTGTTTCAGGTCGGAGGCGGGCAGCGCCGGGCGCGACACCCGTGGCCTGATCCGTCAGCACCAGTTTGACAAGGTGGAAATGGTGCAAATCGTCCACCCCGACACCAGCTACGCCGTGCTGGAGCAAATGACCGGCCACGCCGAAGCCATTTTGCAAAAACTGGGCTTGCCGTACCGCGTGATGAGCCTGTGCACCGGTGACATGGGCTTTGGGGCCAGCAAAACTTATGACCTGGAGGTGTGGCTTCCAGCGCAAAACACCTACCGCGAAATCAGCTCGGTGAGCAACTGCGAGGCCTTTCAGGCGCGCCGTCTGCAAGCCCGTTTTAAAAACGCGCAGGGCAAAAACGAACTGGTTCACACCCTCAATGGCTCTGGCCTGGCGGTGGGTCGCACCCTGGTGGCGGTGCTGGAAAACTACCAGAACGCCGACGGCTCGGTGACCGTGCCCGAGGTCTTGCGGCCGTATCTGGGAGGCCTGCAGCGTCTTGCTGCCACAACTTAACGTGAAACAACGCCCACATCTGACAAGAATGGCGTGTCGTAGGGCCGACTTCAGTCGGCCATGGCAGGTTGAAACCCTTCCCTACGCAGGGCACGCATGTTTCATGCTTTGGGGGGTTCTTGTGGAACATGGAAGTTAGTCAGGCACAAGTACAGAAGCTGATCTAGACTGAGCGTCATCATGAAACGCTCAGTCATCCTTTTGGTTTTCACCCTGCTGTGTGCGGTTTCGGCGCATGCGGTTGAAACCTTGCGGGTGCTGGCCTGGCCGGGGTATGTCGATGCCGATTGGGTGGCTAAGTTTGAGCAGCTTTTTGCTGCCAGGGTAGAGGTCACCCTGGTCGGTTCGGACGAGGTGTTGTGGCAAAAAATCAGTGCCAACCAAGGGGCGGATTTTGACGTGGTGGCGGCCAATACCGTTGAGGTATCGCGCTACATTGACCACAAGCTGGTGCAGCCCCTGAACCTGGCACGCTTGCCCAATGTGCAGCAGCAGTTGCCACGCTTCAAAAACGCGCAAAACATTTCAGGTATTCACCGCTTGGGTGAGGTATTTGCCGTGCCCTACACCTATGCAGAAATGGGCTTGATCTACGACCGCAAGCAATTTGCCACGCCACCTGATTCCATCCGCGTGATGTGGGACCCCGCCTGGCGCGGCAAGGTGCTGGCATTTGATGACAGCAGCCACAATTTTTCACTTGCTTCGCTGGCGTTGGGGGGTGAGCCGTTTCACATCGCGCCCGTCAGGATGCCTGCGGTGGTGCAACAGCTGATTGCACTGCGTCGCAATGTGCTCACGTTTTACAGCCTGCCTGAAGAATCTGTGGCTTTGTTCAAGCAACACCAGGTGGCGCTGCTGTTTGCCAATTACGGCCAGCAACAGTTCAAGGCGCTGCGCGAAGCCGGGCTGGATGTGGGCTACGCCATTCCCCGTGAGGGTGCGCTGGCCTGGCTGGACTGTTGGGCCATTGCGGCTGGGGCGCGCCAACCGGCGCTGGCCCATGCCTGGATTAATTTCATGATTTCCGCAGACATCAGCCGTGAATTGACGCGTCGCCAAGGCCTGGATAACACCCTGGACGCATCGGCCAACAGTTTGGAGTCAGACAAACTCTGGTGGCTTGAGCCGGTGGAAGACGATACCCGTCGCAGCGCCCTGTGGACGCGCATCTTGTCGGGTGACCGGCCGGAGCAGTTCAAATGATGCGCTTTGGCATTGCTGCCAAACTGGCACTGTTGCTGCTGGGTTTTGGTTTTTTGTCCATGGGCTTGGTGGGGACGGTGGCGTACACCAACAGCCGCACCACTGTGCTGGAGTCGGCTCAGCGCGAGTTGCTGACTGCAACCCAGGTGCTGGGTCGGCAATTCCAGACCAACATGGAGATCGTGTCAAGCGATGCCTTAATGCTTTCCCGTTTGCCCTCTGCGCCAAGGGTGGCACAAGCCCGGTTGACGCAAGACCACAGTGCGGACGAGGCGGCGTTGGTTGCGGCCTTTGAAGCCTTGATGGTGGTGCGCCCGGCTTACTTTCAGGTGCGCCTGATCAGTGCTGCGCAGCATGGTCTGGAACTGGTTCGGGTGGACCGCGACGGCGCAAACTTGATCACGGTGGCGGCTGCAGACATGCAGGAAAAGTCGCATAACGCCTATGTGTTCAACACGCTGGCGCTGGGGGCGGGGCAGGTGTACCTGTCAGACATCAGCCTCAACCATGAGCAAGGGGCGCACGATGGTCTGGACAAACCCACCTTGCGGGTAGCCACACCGGTGACAGCGGCAGATGGCAGTGTGTTGGCGCTGGTGGTGATCAACCTGGATTTGAACGGCTTGTTTGAACGTTTAAAAGCTGATTTGCCCAACGCCTACCAGGTGTATTTGAGCAACCATTGGGGTGACTACCTGATTCACCCCAACCCTGCAGAGGCGTTTGGTTTTGATGCCGGGCGACGTATCTTTATTCAGGATGCCTTCAAACCGGTGGCGGATTTGATTAAGGGCACCGGTGGTAGCGCCGTCACCAGTGTGCCCCCGATAACGCAGCGCAGCCCGGGGTTGGTGGCGGCCTTTGTGCGCTTGCCCTATGGTGCGCAGCGTGACGAGCAGCGGTTTGTGGTGCTGGGTTTGTCACAACCCATGGCACAGGTGGTGAAGCAGATTGAGCACCTGGGGTGGCGCACACTGCAAGTGATGCTGGCCGGCGGCGTGGGGGCGCTGTTGCTGGCCGTGCTGCTGGCTCGCTTGGTGACGCAGCCGCTCAAGCGCATGACCGAGGCCATGCAGGGGTTTGCCGAGGATCAAACCGTCAGCCTGCTCAACGACAACCGGCAGGATGAAATTGGCGTGTTGGCCGCCAGCCTGAATGCCATGCAAAACACCCTGGTGAGCAATCTGCAAGAACTTAACGCCAGCCGAGACGCGATTGAACAACTGGCCCAGCATGATCCCCTGACTGGCCTGCCCAACCGGGCACTGTTTCAAGATCGGTTGGTGCAAGCCATGACGCAAGCAGAACGTGACCATGGTGCCTTGGCGCTGATGTTTGTCGACCTGGATGGCTTCAAACCGGTGAACGACCTGTATGGCCACCAGGTGGGTGATGAACTGCTCAACGTGGTGGCGCAACGGCTGCAGGATTGTGTACGCCGTATGGACACCGTGGGACGCATTGGGGGTGACGAATTTGTGGTGCTGTTGCCCTTGGTGTCATCCGTCAATGATGCGGTGGTGGTGGCTGAAAAAATCTGCCAATCACTGCATGAAGCAGTCAACATTGAAGGCCATCATGTCATGATTTCAGCCAGTGTCGGGGTTGCCCTTTACCCTGACCATGCCCATGACATGAAGACCTTGATTCACTTTGCGGATACGGCCATGTACCTGGCCAAAAAAGCCGGCGGCAGCCAGATGAAAGTGGCTGTGGTGGCCAACCCTGACCGAGCCGTGTGAGGGGGTATGGCCGAGCCTTTGCTCATCTGCCTGATCGGCGCCGAATGCACCGGTAAAACTACGCTGGCACAGGCGCTGGCCGAGCATTTTCGAGGCCTGTGGGTGTCCGAATACCTGCATGGTTTTTGTACGCAACAAGGCCGCACCCCAAATCAGCAAGAGCAGGCGGGCATCATGCGGGCGCAGTTTGAACAAGAGACGAGCACACTGGCCTTGGCACGCCAAACTGGCTGTGGCCTGGTGTTTTGCGACACCGCCCCATTGCTCACGGCGGTGTACAGCGCGCATTATTTTTCTGATACCTCGCTCTTGGCCTCGGCCCATGCGGTGCATGGCCGCTACGCGCTGCATCTGGTGTTGCGCCCGGATATTCCCTGGGAGGCCGATGGCTTGCAGCGTGACGGCATGGCGGCGCGCCTGGCGGTGCATGGCTTGTTGCTGCATCAGCTGCAAACCGGGCGCTATCCCTACATCGAAATCGCAGGGACTGGTGAGGCGCGTTTTCAGGCGGCGGTGCTGGCGGTGGACACGCTCTTGGCCTGACCTTTAGCGGCTCCGCATTACTACAATGGCAGCCTCGCCGGGGGTGTCTGGCGCAAGCCGGGCTGAGAAAACCCATAAAGGTGTACCGGCCTTTTCTTTTGCGCAGGCATCCGACGCTACATCAGACCATGTTTTGCCGATGGCTCTGAAAGATACCAGGATGTTCAGGGGGGATTCGCCCTGAATTTCGACGGACGTAACACCAAGTGAGACACTGGCAACGCGCCTAGGTAGGCGTGACGACGTAGCGAGCCGAGCCACATTAGTGTTTTGCAACGACGCAGTGCGCCAGCCAGTGCCGCCAGAAATGGGTTGTTGGCTATTTCCGCATCCCCTAGGGCTTGTTCATGAATAAGCTGTGCGCCCAAAGCTGGCGCGCCAAATGTGCATGTTATTTGTGAACAAGCCCTTAGGGGGCAAGCGAGAATAACTTGAACAGTTCGGCCGTGCTGACAAGCGCAATGCGTTGTTGCAAACCGCTTGTGTAGCCAGCTACACCGCGCGGTTTGCGTCTAGCCTAGCACTTGCCATCACGACCTCCTTTGTCCAAGTTATTCTCGCTTGTCCCCTTAGCTGCCAAAATGAACACAGCAACTTTAGTTATAGCTTGTTTGACTTGAACGCATCTTCCACAGCCTTCTGGATGTGGTTGTTGATTTCAAGCATTAGTTCATTGCGTAATTCATCCCATCGGTTAGCCAAAGTGGCATGCACTGCCTGCACCAGTTCTTCCAGTTCCTCATTCAGTTTCTGTTCAATCCAGGGCTGCATTTGTTGTTTGATTTGCTTCACCAACCTTTGAACGTCAGGTGATGTTTGAATTTGTGGAGCAGACAGACAGGCAATATTGACCACCTCGGTCAGCGTTGGAACAAAACGAGGTGGTTTGAGGCTATTTTTCATGCACAAAGAACGCCTACATCATGACTCATCATGTTCATTCCCATATCTGAGTAGCGTTTCCATCGAGCTCGTGCCTGTTTTTTTTCCGCTTCATCCAACGACACCACTTCGATCACTCGTCCAAATTGCTTAAACCCGTCCGGTATCGATGAACTCAAATTGAGCAAAATGCTTGAAAAGGGCAGTTCTTGCAACGATGTCGCCAAAATGACGGGTGATTTTTTCACCAGGTTTGAATCAGCATCCGAATCACAGTGCGGCACAAAATCAATCGGTGAAAAAGTCCACAAAGCCGAGTCAAGTTCACACAGTTGCTCGCGCGAACCCGTCACGACTACCTGGGCGCTGGTCATCACCGCCTTGCGCAACAAACGGCACACATACGTGAGCCGTTCTGTTGCGTTGAAGTGAAACACAATGTCAGTCACACAAGTTTCCCCTTCATCCCTTGGTATCCAGCAAATAGTCCAGCAACAAACCAACCGGACGACCTGTAGCACCTTTGGCAGATCCAGACTTCCAGGCCGTGCCTGCAATATCAAAGTGTGCCCAACGGTATTTGGATGTGAAGCGCTGCAAAAATTTGGCTGCAGTGATGGAGCCGCCCGCGCGCCCCGCCACATTCGCCACATCGGCAAAGCTGGTCTTTAGCCCTTGCGCATACGCATCATCCAGCGGCATTGGCCAGCACAAATCTTGTGAAGTCTCCCCAGCAGATAGCAGCGCAGCAGCAAGGGGCTCGTCGGATGTGAAGAAACCACTGCGAACCGCACCCAAGGCAATCACACAGGCTCCGGTCAGGGTCGCAATGTCCAAAACCACTGCGGGCTTGAAACGCTCGGCATAGGTCAGAGCATCGCACAACACCAGACGCCCCTCCGCATCGGTGTTGAGCACCTCAATGGTTTGACCACTCATACTGGTCACCACATCCCCAGGTTTCACGGAACGACCGCTGGGCAGGTTCTCACACGAAGCAATCAACCCCACCACATTGATGTTTGGCTGAAGTTCAGCCAACGCCCGAAACACGCCAAGCACGCTTGCGGCACCACACATGTCAAACTTCATCTCATCCATTTCAGCCGATGGCTTGATGGAAATTCCGCCGCTGTCAAAAGTGATGCCCTTGCCTACCAGCACCACAGGTGCTTTTGTTTTTTCTGCACCGGTATAGTGCAACACGATGAACCTTAATGGTTCATCAGACCCTTTAGCCACCGCCTCAAACGCCCCCATGCCCAGCTTGGAAACTTCTTTAGGGCCCAACACGTCAACCTTGATACGAGCAAACTTTGACAACGCCTTGGCAACCCCAGCTAGATGGGTTGGGGTTGCGTGATTGGCGGGGCGATTGCCCCATTCTTTGGCCAATTCAATGCCATTGACTGCAGCCACTGAACGGTCAAAACAAGCTTGCAAAGCTTTCTCGTCTGGCACAGCAACCACAACCCGTGTCACTGAACGCCCTTGCCGATCAGACTTGGTACTGGTGTAAACATAACTAGCATCCACCAGGGTGGTTAAAGCCACACGAAGCATCTGCGGCGTAGGTTGCAGCAAAAAACTGATCTTGATATGGCTGGGCTTGGCTGATTTGATCACCGCATAGGCAGCTGAAACAGCTTTTTGCACATCTGCTGCTGCACCCTCTGCAATGTGTACCAACACAACACGGGGGGTCAAAAAACCCACGGGGCGATAGATGTCCAGCAACTGACCCGCCTTGGCCGCCAAATCACCAGACTTGAGCGCCTTGGCGATCAACACCGACAAGGCATCTTTGCCAGCCTTAAAGGCATTTGTCACCAAAATCAGTGAAACATCACATTTTTCGTGGGTTGCTGAAGAAGAATTAAAAATTTTCAGTTCAAAGTTCATAATTGACGTTTTCCTTTAATGCAATGTTATTCCAATCCTCTCTTCGCAAAGAACTGTCACGCAGTTTTGGGGCCACGCTGGTGATATTGGTTACGGTGGTAATGACCATGACCTTGATCCGCACCCTGGGTCAAGCTTCGCGCGGCACTTTTAATCCATCCGATGTGACGTTGGTCATGGGGTATACGGTGCTTGCCTATACGCCTACTTTAATCAGCATGAGTCTTTTCATTGCCATCATTGGCACACTGTCACGTATGTATCACGACAGTGAAATGGTCATCTGGTTTTGCGGCGGCAAGGGTTTGTCCAGTTTTCTTTTTCCGCTATTTCGGTTCTCATGGCCCATTTTCGGGGTCATAACGTTGCTGGCATTGCTGGTTTTGCCCTGGACAAACCAGCGCATTGACGACCTGAAAAATCAGTACGAAAAACGTGGTGATCTGGATCGCATTGAACCTGGGCAGTTTCAGGAATCCGCCAATGGCACACGTGTTTTTTTTGTTGAAAAAAACACCTCAGGACAACAAACTGGAGCCAATGTTTTCATTGCGAGCACCGAGTTTGGCAAAGAGACGGTGACTTCAGCCCGAAGCGGTCGTATTGACCATTTGCCACAAGGCCGATTTTTGATGCTCAACAGTGGCCAACGTCTTGAAACCGTATCAAGCACTAACGACATTAAAGTCAGTGAGTTTGAAACTTATGGCACCCAGGTCACGGTTAACCCATTTGTAGGTGAAGAAACCACATTTATTAACACACGCTCCACTCTGGACTTGATCAAAACGCCGTCCGAGGCTGCTTTGGGCGAATTGTCATGGCGTGTTGGACTGACTCTTGCGGCAATTAATTTTGTCATCATTGGCGTGGCTATTTCCAACGTCAACCCGCGCGTTGGCAAAAGCATCAATTTGATTCTTTCCTTGTTCATTTTCGTAATTTATTTCAACCTGCTTAACCTTGGTCAAAACTGGATTGCGTCGGGGAAAATGCCGTTCACCTATTACATGCTCGCATTACATGGCGGCGTATTTACATTGGCCGTGTTCTGGTTGGCAAAAAGGCACAACAACTGGCATTGGCGTAATTTTCTAGGTGACCGAAATGCTCAAATTCCACATCAGAAAGTTCGGCCTTGAAAACCTTACGCCGCCTGATCTACAGTGAAGTCATCCGTTCTGTCGGGTTTGTCACCTTGGGGTTTCTCTCTCTGTTCTTCTTCTTTGACTTTGTTGAGGAAGTTCAGTCCGTCAGCCGCCATGCGGCAACAGGTTACCGCATGGTGCATGCCGTTGCGTATGTCTCGTTGATGATCCCCAGTCATTTATATGAATTGATGCCCATAACCGTGCTGATTGGTACGATTTTTGTCATGTCGCGTCTGGCGCAAAGTTCCGAATACACCATTTTGAGAACCAGTGGACTTGACCCCTGGCGCGCTCTGAAAACCCTGCTGCTTCTAGGCGTTGGATTCGTTGTGTTGACGTTTGCCATTGGTGATTATGTTTCGCCCATCGCCGACAGAACTGCCCAATTGCTCAGGGCACGTTATACCGGACGCATTACCCTTGGACAAACTGGTGCTTGGCTTAAAGAAAAGCAGTTGTACAGCCAATATGCGGTGAATGTTGGAGCACTTACTGCTGATGGTCAATTGCGAGGTGTTCGAATTTTTGAATTCGACAATCGTGGTTTTCTTCTGTCAATGATGAAAGCTGAAACTGCCACGTTTGAAGAAAATGATGCCTGGATCTTGCAACAGGTGCAAAGAACCGACTTTCCACTCAACACTACCGATTCGATTCAAATTGACCGTGCACAACTGCCCATTCTGCGCTGGCCTAACCAAATCAGATCAGAAATGGTGTCAGCCGCGCTGCTCAAACCAGAGCGTATGAGCACACTAGACTTGTTTCAGTACATCCAGCATTTGCAAAACAATGCACAAACCGCCCAACGCTATGAAATTGAATTTTGGAAAAAGGTTTTTTACCCGATCAGCTGTCTGGTGATGGTGGTGCTGGCACTGCCTTTTGCTTATCTGCACTTTCGCTCTGGCAGCATCGCCAGCTATGTGTTTGGAGGTGTGATGGCTGGCATCAGTTTCTTTTTGTTGAACAATGTCTTTGGTTACATTGGCAATTTGCAAAACTGGTTACCCTGGTTTACAGCTGCGTTACCGGGACTGATTTATTCCATCATTTCACTCACCGCCTTTGGCTGGTTGGTACTGCGGCGATAGCCCATGATCTCAAGCAAACCACTCCTTTAAATCACCATGCATGCCACGGTTCTTTTTGCACACGGCTCCCGCGATCCGGCCTGGCGGCTTCCAATTGACTGCGTAGCCGAGTGCATGCAAACCATGGATACCCAACACTTGGTACGCTGCGCATTTCTGGAACTCACAAAACCTGATCTGGCGACAGTCACCAAAGAGCTGGTGACACAAAAAATCAAACGCATCACCATCGTTCCCATGTTTCTGGGCATTGGACGACATGCACGTGAAGACTTGCCGTTGTTGGTGAGCGAACTAAAGTGTGCTTACCCTGAAATCGTTTTTGAATTACGCCCTTCAATCGGTGAAGATCCACGCGTCATTGAATTGCTTGCGCACTTGTCAATGCCGACTTGATCATCCAACCCCATGGCGTAATCCCCGCTCAACATGAACCTACATCAATTCCGATTCGTACAAGAAGCAGTCAGGCGTGACCTCAACCTCACTGAAGCCGCAAAAGCGCTCCATACGTCACAGCCTGGCGTATCAAAAGCCATCATTGAACTCGAAGAAGAACTTGGAATAGAGATATTTGCCCGGCACGGCAAACGCCTCAAACGCATCACCGAACCCGGCCAGCAAGTGCTTAAAAGCATTGACCTGATCATGCGCGAAGTCAGCAACCTCAAACGCATTGGTGAACAGTTCAGCGCCCAGGACAGTGGCACCCTGTCTATCGCCACCACCCACACGCAAGCACGCTATGTGCTGCCTGAGCCCATCGCCAAATTGAGGCAAACCTTTCCCAAGGTCAACGTCAGCCTGCACCAAGGCTCCCCAGACCAGGTTGCGCGCATGCTGGTTGATGAAATTGCCGAGATTGGCATCGCCACAGAATCTCTTGACGGCTACGAAGAACTCGTCACCCTGCCGTGCTATGAATGGCAACACGTGCTGGTGTTGCCAACCGGACACCCCCTGTGCGCAAAAGAGCATCTGACACTGGAAGACATCGCCCAGGAACCGCTGATCACCTACCACCCCTCCTACACCGGGCGCACCAAAATTGACCATGCCTTTGCCGTCCGCAAACTTGAACCCCGCATCGCGCTTGAAGCGATTGATTCGGACGTGATCAAGACCTATGTCAAACTTGGACTGGGCATCGGCATTGCAGCCGAAATGTCAGTACGCGATGTGATTGACAATGAAACGCAGACCGGTTTTGTAGTACGTCCAGCGGGACAGCTTTTTGGCCAAAACGTGGCGCGCGTAGCCTTCAAACGCGGCGCTTACCTGAGGAATTTTGTTTATACATTTGCCGAACTACTCAGCAGCCGTTTGAATCGCAACCTGGTAGCCCGAGCCATGACCGGACACATCAATGACTATGAGCTGTAAACCCGTTAGCTCCAAACTACCCAACGTCGGCACCACCATTTTTTCGGTGATGTCTGCGTTGGCAATTGAAAAAAACGCCGTCAACCTCGGCCAGGGTTTTCCAGATTTTGACTGTGACCCAGCACTGATCCAGGCAGTCACAAAAGCCATGCAGGCCGGCTTCAACCAATATCCTCCGATGGCCGGCGTACTGGCCTTGCGAGAAGTTATTGCTTCAAAAATAGCAGCGCTCTACAACCATGTTTATTCGGTAACTGACGAAATCACGGTCACGGCCGGTGCCACACAAGCCATTCTGACTGCCATCCTGGCAGTGGTTCACGCAGGTGACGAAGTCATTGTGCTGGAACCCTGCTATGACAGTTATGTCCCCAACATTGAACTTGCAGGCGGCATCCCGGTGCGAGTTCCTTTAACGCCAGGAACGTTTCGCCCTGATTTTGAACGCATTGCCGCAGCCATTACCCCGAAAACACGGGCCATCATCATCAATTCGCCACACAACCCCAGCGGCACGGTCTGGACGCGCCAAGAGATGCTGCAGCTTGAGGCACTTCTTGAGCCCACCAACATGTTCTTGATCAGCGACGAAGTCTATGAGCACATGGTTTTTGACGGTCACTCCCACCAAAGCGCGTCCAGTTACCCAGGGTTGGCTGAACGAGCGTTTGTGGTGTCAAGTTTCGGTAAAACATTTCACGTGACCGGTTGGAAAGTAGGCTATGTGGCCGCGCCGAAAGCCCTAAGCCATGAGTTTCGCAAAATCCACCAATTCAATGTGTTCACTGTCAATACGCCAGTTCAATATGCACTGGCTGACTACATGCGTGACCCAGCACCCTACCTGAACCTGTCGCGTTTTTATCAACAAAAGCGGGATCTGTTTCGTGCCGGTCTGACCCAGTCACGGTTTAAATTGCTTCCCTGCGAGGGCACGTATTTTCAGAGTGTGGACTATGCAGCCATCAGCCCACTCAACGAAGCCGAATTTTGCAAATGGCTCACCTCAGAAGTTGGTGTGGCAGCCATCCCCACTTCAGCGTTTTACGGAAATAGCTTTGACCAACACGTGGTGCGCTTTTGCTTTGCCAAGAAATCCGAAACTTTGAACAACGCCTTGTCCAAACTGAAAACACTCTGATTGCTCACTAAGGGCTTGTTCACAAATAACTAAAGTTTCGGCGTTCATTTTGACAGCCAGATTGGACGTGAAACCTTGATTTGTGTGACCTCCAGGCGCAACTGCAGGGGGTCAAGTTGCATCCCTTATGCAAAAAAGCGTTGCACATGTAGGACGATGGCCCGCCTCACCAAGTTGATTTAACCCAAACAATCCATTAGACGGCACTTATTGAAGAAAACAGTGGTCAACTGAGGAATCTAGGTTTGTCGCCCTCATCTTCGGTATATTCGTAGGTTTGCTGGTATTGGGTTACGTCTACTTCCTGATGACCAGCCATCACCGCAGCAAAGCCAGCGCGGTTGAGCCCATCTGAAACCATGACCGTGCAAAACCATCAGTACACCCATCGCGTTGGAGCCAAAACCTACAGCTTTCGCGATTTGAAAGACCTGATGGCCAAAGCCACACCAGAACGCTCGGGCGACCTGCTGGCGGGTGTGGCCGCCCACAGTGCGCAAGAGCGTGCGGTGGCGCAAATGGCTTTGGCGGATGTACCGCTCAAAACCTTTTTGACGCAAGCGCTGGTGCCGTATGAAGACGACGAAATCACCCGCCTGATCATCGACAGCCACGATGCCCAAGTCTTTGCCCCGGTCAGCCACCTGACGGTCGGCGATTTTCGCAATTGGCTGCTGGGTGACGAGGTTGACAGCGCCGTGCTGGCGGCCCTGGCGCCGGGCATCACGCCCGAAATGGCGGCTGCCGTTTGCAAAATCATGCGCAATCAGGATTTGATTCTGGTCGCCAAAAAATGCCGCGTGGTCACGCAGTTTCGCAACACCATCGGCCTGCCTGGCCGCATGGCCACGCGCCTGCAACCCAACCACCCCACCGACGATGCCACCGGCATTGCCGCCAGCCTGCTCGACGGCTTGCTCTACGGCAGTGGCGACGCGGTGATTGGCATCAACCCGGCCACCGACAACGTGCCGCAAGTCATCAAGCTGGTGACGATGATGAGCGACATCATCCACCAGTACGACATCCCCACCCAGTCCTGCGTGCTCACGCATGTGACCAACACCATCGAAGCTATCAACCGGTGCGCGCCGGTGGACCTGGTGTTCCAGTCGATTGGCGGCACCGAGGCCACCAACCGCAGCTTTGGCGTCAGCCTGGCGCTGCTGGGCGAGGCGCGCAGTGCGGCCTTGTCGCTCAAGCGCGGCACGGTGGGCGACAACGTGATGTACTTTGAGACCGGCCAGGGCAGCGCCCAGTCGGCCAACGCGCACCACGGGCTGGACCAGCAAACCTGCGAGGCACGCGCCTACGCGGTGGCGCGGCGCTTCAAGCCGCTGCTGGTCAACACCGTGGTCGGCTTCATCGGGCCGGAGTATTTGTTTGACGGCAAACAGATCATTCGCGCCGGGCTGGAAGACCACTTCTGCGCCAAGTTGTTGGGTCTGCCCATGGGTTGCGACGTGTGTTACACCAACCACGCCGAGGCCGACCAGAACGACATGGACGTGCTGCTGACCCTGCTGGGTGTGGCCGGTTGCAATTTCGTCATGGGCATTCCTGGCTCGGACGACATCATGCTCAACTACCAGACCACCTCGTTCCACGACGCGCTGTACGTGCGCCGCGTGCTGGGGTTAAAGCCCGCGCCGGAGTTCGAGGCCTGGCTGCAAAAGATGCACATCTTCAGCACCGACGAGCAGTTCCGGCTCAACGCTGCCTTGCCTGCCGCCTTCCAAAAAGCGCTGCTGCGCCTGAATTGAACTTGCGATGAACGAACCCACAACACCCGTCACCGCCAACCCCTGGGCCGCGTTGCGCCAGTTCACCGATGCCCGCATTGCGCTGGGCCGTGCCGGTGTCAGCCTGCCCACTGCGGCTCATCTGGACTTTCAACTGGCTCATGCGCAAGCGCGTGACGCGGTGCACCTGGCGCTGGATGTGCGCACACTGGCGCAAACGCTGGATGCCGCGCTGCCCAATCCCGCTGCGCCTTGCCTCACGCTGCACAGCGCTGCCGCGGAGCGCAGCGTTTATCTGCAACGCCCGGACCTGGGCCGCAGGCTGGATGCGGCCTCACGCGAGCGCCTGTGCGCCTTGGCGCGTCCGGCCTGTGTGTCGCCAGCCGTGTCGCCCGCCGTGTCGCCCGCATCGCGCCCCTACGACCTGGCTTTTGTGGTGGTCGATGGCCTGTCCGCCCTGGCCATCGAACAAAACGTCGCGCCGTTTTTGACCCAATTGCAAGCGCGCATTGCGCCCGAGCACTGGTCCATCGCCCCGATCTGCATCGTTGAGCAGGGCCGGGTGGCGGTTGGCGACGAGGTGGCCGAGCTGCTGGGTGCCAAAGCCGTGGTGGTGCTGGTTGGCGAGCGCCCGGGTTTGAGTTCGCCCGACAGCATGGGCTTGTACCTGACCTGGATGCCGCGCGCGGGCCTGACGGATGCCAGCCGCAACTGCATCTCCAACGTGCGCCCGGCGGGCCTGCGTTATGAAGACGCGGCCTACAAACTGCACTACCTGCTGGTGCAAGCGCGGCAGAGGCAGTTGTCTGGCGTGGAGCTCAAGGATGAAACCGGTGGCGGGCAGGAGTTGTTGGTGGGTGCGTCGAAAAATTTCTTGCTGTAAGGGCTTTTTGTTTTTTCCCCAACATTTACACATCAGGTGCTGCGGTTCCTTGCCAGCGGCGGATTTTTGGAGAAGTAACGCTCTATGCCGCGCATCAGCGCATCGGCCAATTGGTCCTGAAACGCGTCGCTGTTGAGCTTGGCCTCTTCATCAGGGTTGCTGATGAACGCGGCTTCGACCAGCACACTGGGAATGTCGGGCGCTTTCAGCACCGCAAACCCGGCTTGTTCGACGCGTGGTTTGTGCAGCTTGCCGATGCGTTTGATTTCACCCAGCATCGCGCCCCCCAGCACCAGGCTGTCCTTGATTTGCGCGCTGGTGCTCATGTCAAGCAGGGTGCGTTTGACCTGCGCATCCTTGGCTCGAATGTTCAGCCCGCCGACCTGATCGGCCTTGTTTTCTTTGGCTGCCATCCAGCGCGCGGCCGAGCTGGAGGCGCCGCCCTGGCTCAATGCAAATACGCTGGCTCCCTGTGGGTTGGGGGTAAAAAAAGCATCGGCGTGCAGGCTGATGAACAGGTCTGCCTGCACCCGGCGCGCCTTGTCCACGCGCACATGCAAGGGCACAAAGAAGTCTGCATCGCGGGTTAAAAAAGCCCGCATGGCGTTGCCGTTGACTGAAGCGCCATTGATGCGATCACGCAGGCGGTGCGCCAGGCGCAACACCACGTCTTTTTCACGGGTGCCGCCAGGGCCAATGGCGCCTGGGTCTTCGCCGCCGTGCCCGGCATCGAGGGCAATGATGATCAGCCGGTCGGTGGCCGAAGGGGCTGGGGCGGACAGGTAAGCACCAGGTGTTCTATTTGAATATTTTTGAGCTGTAGCCCTTTTATCTTCTGGGTTACCAGCTATTAAATTTGGAGCGCTTGCAGGGCTACGGGTCTTTTGCGCAATCAACTCGCCCAAGGGATCCGTCGGCGTGGATGCGGGCGCTGCGGGCGCAGTCGCAGTCGAAGTTGCACTCGCACTCGCACTCGCACTCGCACTCGCACTTGCACTTGCACTTGCGCTTGCACTTGCAGTTATGGGCAGCACCTTGGCCTCTTTGAGCCGCTCGGCAATCAGCGCCTCCAGCGGGTCTTGCAAGCGGGTGGGGTAGAGGTCAAACACCAGCCGGTGCTGGTAGGCGGCCACCGGTGGCAGGGTGAACACCTGCGGGTCAATGGTTTGCTTCAAGTCCACCACCAGTCGCACCACACCGGGGCCAAACTGACCCACGCGAATGCCGTTGATGGTGGGGTCGGTCGGGCCCACCTTGGCTACCAGTTCCTTCAAGGCTGGGTTCAGGTCAATGCCGCGCACGTCCACCGCCAGCCGGGGTGGATTGGGCACAAAGGTCTGGCTAAAAGTGAGCAGCGAGTCGGACTCGATGGTGACGCGCGAATAGTCGGGCGCGGGCCAGACCCGCACCGCCAGAATGGTCGCGCCCCGCGCCAGCTGCTGCACACCCAACAGCAACACCAGTGCCCCGCTTTGGACAAAATTGCGCCGTTTCATGCTTGCACCTTGGTCAAGGAAGTTGCGTTGGCTAGCGCAGAATTTACAAGAGAAATAGGGCTGTAGCACCCGTTATAAAAGGGTACAGCGCTATCAAAATGATTAATCAGTGTCTGCCCAAGCGGTGTTTGTGCCGTCAGTGTCACCTGCCGTTGCTCGTCGTCTTGCACCTCCAGTTGCAGCACCAGGTCTGCCAGCGGCACGCAGCCTGCGGCCTTGTCCGGCCACTCGGCAATTTTGAGGCCGGGGCTGGCAAAAATGTCCCTAAAACCGGCATCGATCCATTCACGCGGGTCACTGAATCGGTAAAAGTCAAAGTGCCAGAGGTTCAGCCCTGGCAGCTCATAGGGTTCCACCACCGCATAGGTCGGGCTTTTGACGCGCCCCTGCACCCCCAGGGCGCGCAGCAGGTGGCGCACCAGCGTGGTTTTGCCGGCACCCAGCTCACCGCGCAGTTCGATGTAGGCCTGGCGCAGTTCTGGCTGGGCAGCCAGCGCGCGCGCAAACGCCTCAGTGGCCGCCTCGTCTTGCCAGAGCAGGCTTTTTACAATCATCGGGTGAACAACAGCACCGGGCATATCAGCGGCAGTCAATGGGTCTCCAGCATTCAGGGTTGGGGGCGGACATTGGGATTTTCACAAATTGGCGTGGCAGGGGTGGATTTGCGTTCTGCAGAACCCGGATTATCGGCGTGGCTGGCGGCGGGTTTTCATGGTGACATGCACTACATGGCCGCGCATGGCCTCAAGCGTGCGCGCCCGGCCGAGCTGGTGCCCGGCACCGTGAGCGTGATCACCGCGCGCATGGATTATTTGCCTGCGGCAACGCCAGAGGGCTGGCAACAGCTTGAGTTTGAACGCCTGCAGCGCCCTACCGAGGCCATCGTGTCGGTCTATGCCCGTGGGCGGGACTACCACAAGGTGATGCGCGCCCGGTTGCAAAAACTCAGCGACCAGATCGCCGCCGCGCTGGGGCCGCTGGGCTACCGTGTGTTCACCGACTCGGCTCCTGTGCTGGAGGCCGAGCTGGCCAGTTTGAGCGGCCAAGGCTGGCGCGGCAAACACACCCTGGTGCTCAGCCGCGAAGCCGGGTCGATGTTTTTTCTGGGTGAAATTTTTGTCGACATGGCCTTGCCCGCATCAGACCCGGTGGCTGCGCACTGCGGCAGTTGCAGTGCCTGCATCGACGTTTGCCCCACCCAGGCCATCGTTGCGCCACACCGTCTGGATGCGCGACGTTGTATTTCTTACCTAACGATTGAGCACGCCGGGCCGATTCCGCTCGAATTGCGTCCCTTGCTGGGCAATCGCATTTATGGCTGTGACGACTGCCAACTGGTGTGCCCGTGGAACAAGTTCGCCCAGGTCAGCAGCTTGCCCGATTTTGATGCGCGTGCCGGCTTGGCAGGCAGCCAGTTGGTGGAATTGTTTGCCTGGGACGAAGACGATTTTTTGCGATTGACAGAAGGCAGCCCGATCCGGCGAATTGGCCATGAGCGCTGGCTGCGCAACATCGCGGTGGCTTTGGGCAACGCCGTGCGACGGGCAGATGCGTCAATGATCGGCGTATTGTGCATGGCTTTGCGGCAACGCGCCGAAGATTCAAGCGAGTTGGTGCGTGAGCATGTGCAGTGGGCTCTGGAACAGTCGACTCAATCGGGTGCGTCCAACTGAGAAATTTAGTAGTTCGTTTCATCAAAACGGTTACAAAATGAAATCAATGAATTTTCCAGACTGGCTAGCAGCCTGTCGGACTTTCGGTACATCGGCTGCAATCCGACCGCAGTAATCCATTTTTCACCGCCTTTTTGCCCTATAGCATCCCAACCCCGCACGCGAGCCAGGCGTTCTCAAATAAACAAGATTTATGCTTCTTGTGAGCTACGGCTATGAGGCTGCAAATTCGGCAAAAACTGTCTTCTCTGGGGCCGAATTTGGCTACGCCGCTCTTTGAGAACGCTCCGATGCCGAAAGTCCGACAGGCGTGCGAGACAAAGCGACATAGCCGTAGCTATAGACGACGAACGCACTGGCAACATGGCCGCAAATCAACTCCCAGGCAGCATGCAGGCACGAAGTGCTACCTAAGCCGGACGAGCCGGAACCAAAAAGGCAACACAAAACCTCGGTCGTGCGCAAGATTTTTGGACGTTCAGCCGATTTACGTCCCCGCAAATGTTCTTGGGTTGACCAAGGGAAAGTTTGTAACCCATTGGGTTTAAAGGCATTTTGCCCATGGCGAAATAATCGCCGGATTCATTTTGACACATCAGAATTCTTCGCAGGAAATGTGAAGACTGAACTTGTTAGAGACTAACGTCCATGTTCAACAAGGACACCCCAAAGCATGAAACACCTGTGCCCTGCGTAGGGCGGGTTTCAACCCGCCATGGCCGACTGAAGTCGGCTCTAAGACACGCCATTCTTGTCGGCTGTGGGC
>Ga0210044_10000162_pt1 | contig 95012 bp, 89 predicted proteins | sample CryGey13umfilter_2_FD_183959 | JGI IMG/M metagenome (GOLD analysis project Ga0210044, IMG submission 183959) | Groundwater microbial communities from aquifer in Utah, USA - Crystal Geyser 4/9/14 3 um filter (SPAdes) (version 2) | ecosystem: Environmental > Aquatic > Deep subsurface >... | reverse complement strand
GTTTCTTGCCAATCTCCATCTGTACGCAAAAAAACCATTCATCTCATGAAACACCCAGGAAACATTCTTCTTCATCCGCTACGAAAACATTTTCATAAAAAATATGCCAATATATATCATGTAGCTCATGTTATCTTTCTTTTTGATCTTCTACTCATAGGTGTTATTTTTGGTCTTTTTTTAACTATCATTTTTGCTATTTTTTTTAAGCCAGATTTTACGGAAAAAATATTTCTTGATGCACAAGTAGCTCCCCAAACTATTGTTTCTGGAGCGCCTTCAACCCTTATTTTTCGTTATCAAAATGAAACTGGTGAAGAATTACGAAACACAACTTTACGCTTTGGATTTCCAGACGATTTTATTTTACAACAAGTATCACCAGACGGATTAATAATTTCTTCCTCCTCTCAAATAACCCTTGGCACGATTCCTATTCATGGAACTGGTATTATCAAAATACGTGGAATTATGCTTGGAGATGTTTTTGGTGAACAAGTTTTTCATACCGTCCTTACTTTTGTCCATGGAGAAAAAAACCGTTTTGAACAAAAAATCTCTTCTTATATATTTTCTCCAAGTTCATCAACACTTGCACTTGAGTTAAATATTCCTGAGTCATTGGTTGCCTCCCAACAAATAAAAGGGACTCTTTTATATAAAAATACAGGTAAAATCGATTTTCCAAAAATTATTATTCATCCAGATTGGCCAACATCTTTTATTTATACATCCAGTTCACAACCTCTTAATAATGGTGAATGGGTTTTGCCTGCTTTAAAAGCTGGCCAAGAACAAATCATTTCTTTTGAAGGAAATCTAAAAGATCCAGGCAGTAAAAGCGTTTCATTTATTTTTGAACCCTCTTTTATTTTTAATGATCGATTGTATAAACAGACCACTCTTTCAAAAAATATTCCACTCATCTCTTCTCCACTTAAAATATCCCACTATATTGAGGCACAAACTCTTAAGCCTGGAGAAACATTTAAAACAACTGTTTTTTATGAAAATACTGGAGATGGTGTCTTAGAAAATATTAATCTTTCTATTTCCTCTCAAAGCCCATTTTTTAAACCATTAGAACCTATTATTCTACCAGAACTTCATAGCAAAGAAATCGGAGAAATTTCATTAATAATACCTCTTCGTGCCTCGATTGAAGCAGGTACATGGAATGAAACTAACCAAGAATTATTACTTCACACTCAAGCCATAGCAAGATATGAGCAAGGTAAAGAAATTCAACAAACCGTGGTCGTAAATGGTCCAACAATAACTACTCCCCTAAGTACTCCTGTTGTTTTAACTTCTTTTGGCCGCTATAGCTCTACTCTTGGTGATCAGATTGGCCGCGGTCCAATTCCTCCAATAGTTGGTGAAGAAACCACTTATTGGATTTTTTGGAATATTAACAGTACCATGCATCCACTAAAAGATGTGCAGCTTACGGGTATTTTACCTGCAGAAGTACGATTTACTGGTCGACAAACTGTCTCACAAAATAGCGCGATTCATTATGATGAGTCCACCCAAATGATTACATGGACTTCTGCTCTTATTGAAGAAACTTTCTCTTCTGGAAGCAAAGTTGTTGGAGGAGCCTTTGAGGTTGGTATCACTCCTCTACCTTCCCAAATTGGCACAAATCCACTTCTTCTATCTTCTGTTACTCTTACAGCAACTGATGAAATAACAGGTACACCTGTTGTTGCAAGCGGTGCATCTGTAAGCACAAATCTTCCTCATGATCCATTGGCCGCAGGCCTGGGTCTAGTTGAATAATAATTATAAACATGTTTTTAATAAAGATAAGCGTATGTTTACGCTTATCTTTATTTTATTCTTAAAATAAGGCTAATTATTTTCGTTAAAGACTATTGACAAAAACTAAAAAATTGCTATATTGATTTGTTTATGAAAATAGCAATGATTGGACAAAAAGGTATTCCCGCCAATATTGGGGGGGTAGAACGCCATGTGGAAGAACTTTCCACACGGCTTGTAAATCACGGACACGAAGTGATTGTTTTTTGTCGTAATTGGTATGTACCAAAAAAAATACCCCAATATCAGGGGGTTCAACTCGTTTTTACTCATTCATGGTATACAAAACATTTAGATGCGATTTCTCATACGTTTTTTTCCATTTTAAAGGCCACTCAATTACAAGTCGACGTTTTTCACTTTCATGGAGTAGGCCCTGCCCTTCTGTGTTGGCTCGCGAAAATTTTATGTCCATCTGCCAAGGTAATTGTCACTTTTCATACCCAAGATCAATTTCATGAAAAATGGAATAAATTAGCAAAATATATGCTTCGTTTGGGTGAATGGTTTGCCTGCAAAATTCCAGATATAACCATTGTGGTTTCAAAAAATCTTCAACATTATTGCCGTCAAATTTATAAAAAGGAAACCGTTTATATTCCAAATGGTGCCAAAACCTGTCATCAAAAAAGTCCATCAACTATTCTTGTGCCTTTTAAACTAAATGCGCATGAATATATCCTTATGTGTTCACGGCTCGTTCCGCATAAAGGCGCCCATTTATTAATTGAAGCATGGAAAAAAGCCAAACAATTGCATCCAGAACACTTTCAAAATAAACAACTAGCTATTGTTGGAGGGAGTGCATTTACAGATGATTATGTAAAACAACTTTATTTAATGGCCAAAGAAGATCCTTCTATTATTCTAACAGGACCACAAACTGGTGAAATTCTTGAAGCACTTTTTACTCATAGTTATGCAATGATTCACCCATCTTCATCAGAGGGAATGCCAATTGCTATTTTAGAAGGCATGAGCTATGGAAAATGTGTTCTTGGAGCTGATATTCCAGAAAACAAAGAAATTCTAAAATCTCATGGTTTGGCTTTTGAAAAAGAAAATGTTGTTGATCTTGCTCAAAAAATTATTTTTTTACTTGAACATCCAGATATTTTAGATGAAAAAGGTCAACAGGCGCGGATGTATGTTGCCAAGCACTATGATTGGGATGATATTGCTCAAACAACCCATCATCTCTATGAATGGATTGCTGTAAAGCATGAACCGCTTCTTAGAAAAATTGAATAAAAATACCTTGAAATAAAAATTTCAAGGTATTTTTTTTTGATCAAGCACCTGTTTATATCCCTTCATAACTCGCTCATAATGTTTCTCTTCGGAAAAAACAGTCCTAAGCCGATCATAAGAAGCCTTGGCAAATTGATCCCATAAACTTGAGTCAGAAACAATTTTTTCAATAGCATCTATCCAATCATTTTCATCAAACGGATCAACTAAGAATCCGGTTTTTTTATCTTCAATCGCTTCAATAATACCACCAGCACGACTGGCGATAACTGGTTTTCCATAGAGCATAGCTTCAAGTGTAACTAAAGGAAAAACATCATGAACCTGAGATGGAACGAGTACAATAAATGCTTCTTTATAAAACCGAGCTAGATTATCTCCTGTTTGAAATCCAGTAAATTCAATATTTTTTTCGTGTTTAGCAAGTGCTTGTAAAAAAAACTCATCTGGACCTTTCCCCACGATTTTAAAGGATAATTCTGGTAATCGTCGAGCAATATTAATAATCATTTCAACTCCCTTCCCTTTTATAAGAGATCCAACAAAAAGAATATACCCCTTGTGTTTGTAATCAGGCTCATAAATACATGAATCTTTGCCAAAATAATTCACTTGTATTTTTTCTTCTGGAAACCCAGATTCTTTTAAACGATCTGCCAGATAATTTGAGGGAACAAAAAATAAATCAATAAAACGCTCATAAGGGGCAAGATAACGTTCAAATTGATAACGAAGGATTTGAGCAAAACTGGCAAGATAAGAATCTTTGTAAAAACGGGAAAAAGTAGCAGAAAAAATTCCCATTTCTTTTTTATATTTATAATTTCTTAATGGAATCGTATGGGATGGATCAATAAGATGGTGGTCGTGAACCGTCATAACCACAGGAATATTCATTTCGTGTAAAGCAAAAAGAATTGAGCTTGAAAGTTGGGTATAGATATTATGAATATGACAAAGATCAGGTTTTGTTTCCTTTACTAATTTACTAATCTTTCTTTTTGATTCAAGTGAATAAAACATGCGCCCAAATGTTTTTAAGCTTTGCAATGAAAGAGAAACATCTTCTGTTGGGACAAATGAGGGAAAATATTCTGCATAAGGCGTTGGTTGATTTTTTGGATGTTGCATGGCAAAAGGGATTACCTCATGTCCTTGCCTTGTAAGCCAATTTGATAATTCAAAAAGATAGGTTTCAGCTCCGCGACCTGGAAAGTAAAATTTGTTTGCCTGAATAATTTTCATATTTTATTCTGTGGTTTTATCTTTATTCTTGCTGGCTATAACAGCTATAAACCCCCCATACATCCACAAATAAAATGCAACAGTTCTAATCTCAAATACAGTTGAAAGAAAGGCATTAAAAGTTATACCAATAAGTATAGCTGCAAATCCTAAACAAATTGCACGAGTAAACGGATCAGATGATATTTTATACGTTTTTAAACTTATTAAAAAAAGAATAACAAATATCCAAGCATAAAAAATAATTCCAAGCGTGCCTGTTTCGCCCCATAAAGAAAACCAATTATTATCAATTACTCCCCCTGTTCCAAAAATACCAAAAGGTAAACCAAGCTGATCATAAACTGTTGTATTATGTAGACTTGCCACAGCTCCTCCACCAAATTGTCCTGGGCCAAAACCAAAAAAAGGAGAAGCAGGAATTACCTTAAGAGGTGTTTGGATAAACCAAAAAACTCGCCCAATACCATAATATTCTCCTTTAAATCGTGCATAACTAAAAGTTTCATAAAAACGTTCAATCAGACTTTGGCCTGGAGCCTCAGTAATAAAACGCACATTAAGGCCAGAGAGACCAAGATATCCCATAGCCAAAAGTATAAAGGCTAAAAAAGAAACAAGAACTGTTTTATGACGACGAACAATAACAGCAATAAAGAAAAGGCCAAGTAAAAAAGCAAACCAGGAAGATCGTGAAGCTGTTAAAATAAGCGCGGAAATACCAAAAAGGAAAAACCAAAAAAACAATGGATTTTTTTTTGGTATTTCATACAAATATCCAACCCCAAGAAGTAAAAATAAGTATAAAAAATTACCAAGTAAATCATAACGACCAAGGGTTGCAAAAATACGACTCCCAGCCTCCCAAAATTGGTTAACTCCTTGTGTCAGGGTAACATCTGCAAAATATTTTTCTTCAGAAGGTAATAGAAAGTTATCAAGCGGCTGACCAAAAATAGGCTGCAGGAGCCCAAGGGCTGATTGAAATAATACAACCCCAAATAAAATAAAGGTAAGTTTTTGAATAAAAACTTTTGATGGTTTCAAATAAAAAACAATAAAAAAGATCAACATGAATCGAATGATTTGCCTAGCTCCAAGCAAAGCAACAGGAATCGGAACCAAATGAATAACTATGCCAGCAAGTAAAACTAAAAGAAACAACCCAAATGGTAAATCAATCGGACTTTTATTAAATTTTATTTTTCCAATTAGCCATCTATAAAGAACACTAAATGCTAAAATATAAATAAGCCCTTCAGAAAAATAACGAGAAAATACGTACAAATCATCTGGAATAAATTTAAGTAAAAATGGTTCAAATGGAAGATAAACTGCCAAAAATCCAATGGTTAAAAGAGGTCGAAAAAAAGTAAGTAGCAAAAAAAGAATAGCGATAACCACAGAGCTTATGATTAAAGCAGAAAAATAGCTTTGAGCAAGAATAAGCAGGCCAAGCAAAAGAAAAAGGCCTATGATATAAATGCTTATTTTTTCTTCAGACTCTCTATAAACTGAACGAAAATCGATCATAAATAAGTATTATAACAAACAAAAAACCTGAACCCAAGCTGCAGCATGCTTTCGCATATCCACAAACTTAAGTCCAGGCTGTTTCACGTCAAAAGATCAAAAAGTCGGAATCACGGAGCAGGCTGCTCCGGAGGAGGCTCACAAAATCCGTCCGCTGTATCATCTGTGGTCAGATCGTCGCAGTCGTTGTCTACTCCGTCAGAGCAGATTTCGACTTCACCTGGATTGACGGCCGCGTCCTCGTCGTCACAGTCGACGGTTTCCCCACTTCCATCCGTCGGGGCATAACCGTCGCCGTCATAATCAAACGATTGGCAGACAGGTCCCTCAATCGATGGCTCGTCGACCAGCCTGTCGCAGTCGTTGTCGACTGTGTCGCAGACCTCGACCGCATCAGGGTATACTTCGGAGTCCGAATCATCGCAGTCACCGTCGTTCTCCGACAGCCCATCGCCGTCGTCATCGGTTCCAGGCAATCCCTCGTCCACCTGCCCATCACAGTCGTTGTCGAATGTATCGTTGACTTCCTCGGCTCCAGGATAGACTTCCGGATCCGAGTCATCACAATCTCCGTCATTCTCGGAGTATCCATCAAGATCGTCGTCAATCGCATCGGTACAAACCTCCTCCGATGAGTCGGCAGTTCCATCACAGTCGTTGTCGACCGCGCTCCCGCAGATTTCCAACTGACCAGGATTTACGGCCGCGTCGTTGTCGTCGCAATCTATTTCAACACCCTGCTGATTGGTGCTGGCATAGCCATCCCCATCACAGTCAAGGTTTTCGTCGACCTCATCGTCGCAGTCGTTATCGAGCCCATCACAAAGCTCGGGAGCGTCCGGATAGGTGTTCTCATACAAGTCATCACAATCGGTCGAATCGGACGAATATGATCCATTGGGTTGGCTACAGGCCACGACTGGGTCAGCCAGTTCGTCCCCGTAATCATCTCCATCCTCGTCCAGATACCAGTTTACAGCATCCGCTGCATCCGGCTCGTCGACCGTCCCGTCGCAATCGTTGTCGAACGTATCGCAGAGCTCAGTAGCTCCTGGGTTAATCGCGTCATTTGCGTCGTCACAGTCACCAATAGTTACCGTCCATCCGCTCGGAACACCGCATGATTTGGATGAAGTGTTTCCACCGTATCCATCACCATCGCTATCCTGAAAGATGGTCTTGGCATCCGCTGCATCCGGCTCGTCGACCGTCCCGTCGCAATCGTTGTCGAACGTATCGCAGAGCTCAGTAGCTCCTGGATTGATCGCTGCGTTGTTATTATTGCAGTCACCTGACAACGCCGCATACCCGGTAGGGGCAGAACAGGCCACAGTTGTAGAACTAACCACCCCGTAACCATCAAGATCAGCATCGTAGTAGAACGGTTTTTTCAGACCGTCATCCACGACGAGATCGCAGTCATTGTCTACCCCGTCGCACACTTCAGTGGCGGCGGGATTCACGGCTGCATTCTGGTCGTTACAGTCGGTGTAGGTGATTACGTATCCGGTCGGCGCGGAACATGCCAGCGTCAGAGATGCTGGGTTTCCGTAGGTATCACCATCCAGATCCGCGTAATAACTGGTTTGGACGCCTTCGTCCACAACCAAGTTGCAGTTGTCGTCGATTTCGTTACACGTCTCCAACGCCCCGGGATTAACCGCGGCATCAAGATCATTGCAGTCAGTCGAAAACTGTGAATAGCCGATCGGCGTGGAACAGGCTTGCTTTGTGAGCCCGCCTTCCCTTCCGTACCCGTCTCCATCTGAATCCGGATAGTAGGTTACAAGTACTCCTTCATCCACCTCCTCATCACAGTCATCGTCGAGGCCGTTGCAGACCTCAACCGCTCCTGGATAAATGGAGTCGTTGGTATCTTTGCAGTCGGTGTTGTCACTGACATATCCAGACGGTGTGCTGCAAGCCTCGATCGAAATCAAAGGATTACCATAACCGTCCTGGTCAACATCAGCGTAGTAAATTAACTTGACTCCCTCGTCCATCTGCCCATCACAGTCGTCGTCCACCTGGTTACAAGTCTCGGACGCTCCTGGATAAACAGAAGGGGAAGTGTCATTGCAGTCGGTGTTGTCACTGATGTATCCAGATGGCGCTTCACAAGCCATGGCGGTCTTTGAGGGATCACCGTAACCATCACCATCGGTGTCAGCGTAGAACGTCTGCCGATCAACTGCATCCGTGTCGATCACTCCATCGCAGTTATTATCGAAGCTATCACAGACCTCGCTTGCTGCGGGATTAACCGCGGCGTCTGAATCATCACAATCGGACGAATTTGTCACGGTTCCTGACGGCTGAACACAAGAACGAATAGGAGACTGCACGTCCCCATACCCGTCGTGGTCAGAGTCGGTGTACCAAATCTCCGCATCAGCCGCGTCTTCGTCGACTGCTCCATCGCAGTCATCGTCAGCACCATCGCATATTTCCGTCGCGGATGGATTGATCGTGGAAACTGTATCGTTACAGTCACCAGGCTGGCTCGAGTAACCAGATGGCTTCGAACACGAGAGCGTCGTCTGGGACGAAACCCCATATCCATCACCATCGGCATCCGTATACCAGGTCTTGCGATCGCTGGCATCTGAATCAATCGTTCCGTCGCAGTTGTTATCCACCCCGTCGCACGTTTCCATGGCGCCGGGGTTGATGGATGCACTGCTGTCATTGCAGTCACCAGCCAAACTCACATATCCAGCGGGTTGGATACAGGCCTTCTTTGTGGAAGAACCATTACCATATCCATCTGAATCTGTGTCTGCATACCAAGTGGCTGCATCTACTGAATCACTGGGATCCACTGAACCGTCGCAGTTGTTATCCACCCCGTCGCACGTTTCCATGGCGCCGGGGTTGATGGATGCACTGCTGTCATTGCAGTCGCCAAAGGTACTCACATACCCATCCGGCGCTACACAGGACTTGGTCGAACTGGTTGAAACCCCATATCCGTCGTTATCGCGATCCAGGTAGTAGGTCGGAGCATCGATCGCTCCTTCGTCTACATTTCCGTCACAGTCGTCGTCCACCTGATTGCAGGTTTCAGAGGCTGTGGGGTAGACCAGAGCATTCCCATCGTCGCAGTCACCGGACATGGTTGAATATGTCTCGTCGGACGGAATCAAACAGGCCTGAACACCTGTTACAGTTCCATACCCATCTTGATCACTATCTGTGTACCAGGTCGGAGCTTCAGTACTCTCATTCGCCAGGCCGTCGCAGTCATAATCCACCCCGCCACAGAACTCCTGAGCTCCGGGATGAATGTCCGACCGGGTGTCATTGCAGTCTGTATTGTCCGTGACGTATCCGTCCGGCTTCTGGCATGCCTCGACCGAAACCTCAGCATTCCCATATCCATCCTGGTCGCCATCGCGGTACCAGATCGCCGCGTCAATGGCACCAACATCAGTTGTCCCGTCGCAGTCGTGATCCACCCCATCGCAGTACTCAACCGCACCTGGATACACACTTGGATCCGAGTCATCACAGTCGAGACTGTTTTGAACAGTTCCTTCCGGCTGATTGCACGCACTCACAGGAGCACCTGCACCATATCCATCCATATCAGCATCTGCATAGAATACCGACGCATCGGATGAATTACTTTCGTTGACCTGTCCGTCACAGTCGTGATCCACCCCATCGCAGTACTCAACTGCACCGGGATAAACACTCGCATCCTGGTCATCACAATCCAGATTGTTAAGAACAGTTCCCTCTGGCTGTGAACAACTCCTCACCGGCAAGCTGCCATATCCGTCGCCATCAATGTCTCCGTAGAACGTAGACACATCAGTCGAATCTGACTCGTAGCTCTGGCCATCGCAGTCGTGATCCATCCCGTCACATTTTTCAGGCGCTCCGGGATAGATATCACTACGCGTATCATTGCAGTCTGTATTGTCCGCGACGTATCCGTCCGGCTTCTGGCATGCTTCGACCGAAACCTCAGCATTCCCATATCCATCCTGGTCGCCATCGCGGTACCAGATCGCCGCGTCAATGGCACCAACATCAGTTGTCCCGTCGCAGTCGTGATCCACCCCATCGCAGTACTCAACCGCATCGGGATAAACACTCGCATCCTGGTCATCACAGTCAGTCGAAAAAAGGGTGTAACCCTCAGGTTGGATACATGATTGCACGGACGCAGAATGTCCACCAAAACCATCCCCATCGGCATCCTTATACCACCTCTGCGCTTCGTCAGGTTCATCTACCACCCCGTCACAATCGTTATCGACCCCATCGCACAGCTCCATAGCGCCGGGATGTACCAATCGGTCTTGGTCATCACAGTCACCGGACTGGCCAACATATCCATCGACAGCACGACCACACGACCAGGCGACAATTTCTCCATTGCCATATCCGTCCTTATCGAAATCCTGATAAAACGGGACAACAAAAGTCGTGTCCTCGTCGATCTCCCCATCGCAATTGTTATCGATCGTATCGCAGTACTCGCCCGCGCCTGGATAGACCGACTTGTCTTGATCATCGCAGTCTGTGCTATCCGCGACATAACCGACCGGCTGGAAACAGGCTGTCACGGAAACTGCCTGATCGCCGTAACTATCGCCGTCTGTGTCCGCATACCACGTCGGTTGACCAGAGACACCGAACTCTTCGTCATCGATCAACCCATTGCAATTGTTGTCGATCGTATCGCAAACCTCGATCGCTTCTGGATTGATCTCATTGTTCTCGTCGTCACAATCGTCGATGTTGCCGACGTATCCTTCAGGAGCGACACACGAAACCCACGTATTGCTCTCCGAAGAACCATAACCATCCCCATCACTGTCGTAGTACCAAACGAGCTCCGGGTTCACAGCTGCGTCCGCATCATCGCAGTCTGTGCTATCCGCGACATAACCGACCGGCTGGAAACAGGCTGTCACGGAAACTGCCTGATCGCCGTAACTATCGCCGTCTGCGTCGACGTACCAGATCGACGTATCTACCGCGTCCACATCCACAACACCGTCGCAGTCGTTGTCGATTTCGTCACAGACTTCGTCCATGCCGGGGTTGATTTCGGGATCCGAGTCGTCGCAGTCGCCTGTAACACTCGAGTAACCAGTCTCGATCGAAATACACTCGACCCGGGGATCTGAGCTATAAACCCCGTACCCATCGCCATCTGCGTCAATATACCAAGCTACAAAATCAATATCTTCGTCAATCATTTCGTTGCAGTTGTTATCCACGCCATCACAAAGCTCAGATGCCGCTGGGTTGATCAAAGCATTCGAGTCATCACAATCACCGCCGTCGATTACATAACCCTCGGGCGCGACTGTACAGACCTGGATCGCATCATCGAAGTCTCCATACTGGTCACCGTCACCGTCAAAGTAGTATGTCAAATCTGAAGACACATTTCCGACATCTTCGTCATCGACTAATCCGTCGCAGTCGTTGTCAATTCCGTCACACACCTCCAATGCGCCCGGATACACGGAGCCGTCAGAATCATTGCAGTCTTCCGACGCGACCGAGGGGTCGCCGTCGGTGTTGAGCAGCACATCACACCCGAACAGCCCCAGCACTGCCAGAAGGCAGAACCAGGACAATTTCGCACACAGACTCTTCATGGCCTTTCCTTTCTCTTTCTGCTGTTAATAAACCACTGAAAAACACCAGGCCAGGTGTCTTTCAGAACCTTACCAAAACCACAAACAGACGGATTAAAAACCCGTCTCTACAACACCCTTCAATTTTATTGAACACTTTCAGGCCTCCTCCACGGCCTGATCTTGATCCTCTCGCCAAAATCAGGTCATGAAAATTAAGCTAAAATAACCTGCTTCTTTATCAAAAAAACTCAAAAAAGTCAATAATCTTTTAAAAAAATAAGGCCTTCCCCCCAAAGGCCTAAAAGAATATTTAAACATTTATTTATCGCCAATTTCGGCAACAAATAGAGAAGATTTTCCTTTTACAGTTGGAGTAATAAACAAAAAACGTCTTCCGTCTATACTCCAACGCACACATCTTGGACTTCCAAATCGTAATCCAAAATCCAAGACTCTCCTTTGAGTTATCGTCGACCAGAGCTCAATACTCCCACACCCTTTTTTCTCCCTTGCTATCAAAAAACCAGAAGATCCTCTAGCTATATTAACAACACTTGCTCTATTATCATTATCTACATCTAGTTTAATCCAAATATTCTCTTCGAAATTAAATTGTTCTACATTACGATCGACCACTGCTAAAAGACTCTTTTGATCAAAAGAAAATCTTAAATAAGAAAACTTCTTTTCTTTTGGAAAAAATAATACTTTCTTTTGGCCGTATCTTTTTCCTTCAAGTATATAAATCCCTTGTCCAAATTTTTCCAGAAAAAAAACAACAATAAATCCATCTATAGAAATATCCTGGATCGATAGGATGTCTCCACTTAAATCATTAAATTTGATAAACGATGATAACGGTTGTCTAATATCAAAACAAAATAATGATTGATTTGAAAGAAAGAAAACATTATCTCTCAAAAAACATCCTAAACTATCTTCCTTCTCTGGATTACAATTTACATATCTTACTTGTTCTGGAGTAAGAAGAAAAACATTTGGTTTACCTCCGAAACTTCCCTCAAAGACAATCTCTCCTGAAGGAAGTGGGAGAAAATTAAATACTGTTAATCCTGTGGCTGTGGTCAAAACTTGACGACGGCCGAAGGACTGACCGTTATATTCAATTTTCCACAGTTGTGGTCTGCCCCCCTCACTGCAAACAACAAGAATATTTCCATCTCTATCGAAATTTGCTGATGAAAGTCCCTTTAAAGTAAGAATATCCGTACGCATCATCACTTTCTCCTAAAATTGAAAAGGACGATCAAAAAAGATCCTCCTCCTTAGTTTTTTTCTTTTTATATTCCTTTTTACATTTAACCTATAAAAATCAAGCTGGTCAATTATTTATAAAAAATAAAAATCACCTTTGTGGGTGATTTCTCATTTTTTTATTTTTGTTTATTCACTTTTTTTCAAAGGATATTGTTCGGATCCGTCCCAAGCAAGTTGAAATAATGCCCGCAAAGTATCTGCAAGTTCCTTACAAGTAATTACAAGCCCAAGTAGGGTCGATTTATAGGAATACATAAATACAGTATTTCCACGCACTGAAATTTCTCCATGAATAGGAAATTTATCTTGAGGAATAGCTCGAATTTCTGATTTTGGAAGATCAGGAAAACGATCAAAATTCATTTCTTTCATCACTGCCAACGCACGACACACAGTCCCTTGTTTTTTTAATTTATCTAAATGATTTTCACGCTCACTAATAAGCTCGTGAATACGTTCAACTTCTTCAACTGGAACAATTTGAATAATATCCCCTTCAAGACTTTCAAAAATTTCTAAAATTGTTTTAATACCTTGTGGACCTTCCATGTAACGAACGTGAGGCTTTTCTCCTTCAACATTAAATAAAGCCAAAAGTTTAGGAATAGTTGATTCAACTTCACGCTCTTTTTCTTCAAGTTCTCGACGTTGCAAGCGAACAATCGAAAGCAAACGATCTGGAGATTCTGCTGTAAAAAAACGTTTCTTGCCTTTAACATATGTACTCATAAGCCCACGCGCAGCCAATGATTCAATACAGACATAGGTGGTAGCTCGATTCACATTTGCTTTTTTGGCAACATCTTGAACAACAGCAGGGCCAAGCTCAAGAGAAGCTAAATAAACAGCTGCTTCCTTTTCAGAAAGGCCAATATGAATGAGTTCGCGTATAAGTTCTTCCATAGATTTAAACAAAGGCCAAAAAGGCTTTTGGAGACTAAATTTAATTTGTCATTACTTTATATCATTTAAATAAAAATGTCAAATATATATAACACTCAAAATAAATCAAGGAAAACACGAGCTGTAATCTCAGCGGTTTTTTGCCATGAATAACCTTGAACTACTTTAAGACCTTTTTGTATTAAATCTTGTTGTAGTGCTTGATTTTCAATAATCTCTCGCATCGCTTTTGTCCAAAGTTCTGGTTTGTGAGGAGAAACAAATAAAGCAGCATCCTGAACTACTTCCCGATGCGGAGCAATATCAGAAGTTAAAAGAGGAGTTCCACAAGCTAAAGCTTCAAGATTTGGTAAACCAAATCCTTCATACCAACTTGGAAATAGATAAGCAGCAGCTCCATTAATAAGTCCTGGAAGATCATCTTGAGGAATCCAACCAAGAAATTGAATATCGTCTTTGTGGGGTGATAGATCAACTACTTGTTTTATTTCATTAAAACCTTCCCCTTTAGAACCAGCAAAAATGAGCTTAAACGGATCTCCAAATCCACGATCACGCTTAAATTGTTCAAAAGCCTGTATGAGCATCAAACTATTTTTCTTTTTCTCAATACGTCCAATAGTTAAAAAATAATTCTTTTTTCCTAAACGATATTGATCAAGAATGTGGCGTATTTGATCTTGTTCTAAAATACAAAATTTGCTTGTATCAACCGCAAGAGGTGTAACAACCAAGCGCTCTTCTTTTACCTTATATACATCTATAAGTTCTTTCTTAGTAAAAATAGATGGAACAAGAATACGTGTGGCTTTTTGAAGAGCAATGTTAGTCGCCTGCTCCAGACGACGACAATCAGAAGGAGAAAAAAGATCAGGATAGCGTTTAAAACTAATATCATGAATCATCGTAACTGTCGCTTGTTTTTTCTCAATAATATGTGGCACAACATGTGGCAAACGTTGTCCGGGTACAAATAAAATATTAGGCGGATGTTGCCACATTTCCATACTTAAACGCCCCTGCAACCATCCGCGTTTGAATGGCCAACGAAGAATTTTTGATTCCCAACCTTCTGGTAATTTATGTAAATCTTCCAAGAGTAAAGATGAACTATAAAGAACCACTTGATGATTTTGAAGTGGCTGATTTTTTAAAAATTGAATTATATAATAAGCGTACCACTCAACGCCTGTACGCTCTTTCTTATTTGCAGTCTGAGCATCAATACCTATAAGCATATTTTAAACTTCTTTAGTTCATAAATATACTCCTTTTGTATGCATCTAAATTTTCAAGGGCAATGCCAGTTCCTTTTACCACACACGATTGTGGATCTTCTGCTACATAGGTAGGAACACCGGTTGCTTCAGCAATAAGCTGATCTAGATTACGTAATTGAGATGAACCGCCAGAAAGGACAATGCCTTTATCCATAACATCAGCGGAAAGTTCAGGTGGTGTTTTTTGAAGAACCTCTTTTACAGTTCGAATAATACATTCAAGCTCGCTCTGAATCGCTTCAGTAACATCATCAGAAGTTACTTGAATAATTTTTGGTAATCCTGCAACAAGATCTCTTCCTTTAACTTCAAGAAAAAGTTTTTCAGGAAGGTACATAGCTGACCCAATTTCAATTTTAATACGCTCAGCTGTACGCTCACCAATGGCGAGCCCATATTTACGTCGAACAAATTCTATTATCGCGCGATCTAATTTTACTCCACCAATACGAATCGATTCAGAAGTAACAATTCCACCAAGTGAAATCACGGCCATTTCCGAGGTTCCACCTCCAATATCAATAATCATATGACCGGAAGCAGATCCAATAGGAATATTAGCCCCAATTGCTGCAACAATCGGTTCTTTAATAATGTGTGCGTATTTTGCCCCAGCTGTAAGAGCAGCATCAATAACCGCCCGACGCTCTGTTGAGGTAATCCCCCCAGGAACCGCAATCATCACTTCTGGACGAAACAGCCGAATTCCACCAAGTGCCTTATTTATAAAATAACGCAACATAGCCTCTGTAGTACGATAATCAGCAATTACTCCATCTTTAAGTGGTCGATGAGCAATAATCGTATCAGGTGTACGTCCAATCATATCTTTTGCTTCTTTTCCAACAGCTAATACCTTACGATCAAATTTTGAAATAGCAACAACTGAAGGTTCGTTTATAATCACTCCACGTTTAGGAACATACACAAGTACATATGTTGTCCCTAAATCAATTCCAATTTTGGCATGAAACATACACAAATAAAGCATTTGATTAGAATCCAATCTGAATTGACTTATCTTGATCTAAAATAGTGTTCAAAACATACTGATCATCTCCCCAATTAATTTGCTCCTCAGGAGGGCTTGCGCGTCTCACATCTTTATCAAAGTCTAAGTCAAGCGTCAACGGATAATTATTAGTTCCTATTTGTTTAAACACTGATAAATTATACGTTCCATTTAAAAGAGATTGTGTAATTCTTTCTGGAAGCTCATAACTTAATACTACTTCATTACTTTTTCCTGGCTCAATTGAAACAAAAGTTCCAAAAACCATAAATCCAAGTTCTCTCCACTCTTCGACTGGGCTTAAATGAGATGAAGAATTTTCTATAAAAATACTCCCTTTAGGAACATAAAACCTCACATAAGTTCGGTATCGTGTGGTTTTCCAATCAAATGATCCTGTGTGATTATAATGCATGCGTACAGTTGCTATTGGTTTATTATTTTTCATCTCTACTTTATAAGTGAGTGTACGTTCAACTACTGGATCTGTTTTCAAACTTGCTAAATTAGCATCAACAACAGCAAGATAATCAAAATCATTTGGAATCATTCTTCCAGCTAAACCAAGCTGTGTTAATCGATCTTGAAACATTTGATTTTCGTGATATAAAATAAGCTGTTTTTCTTGCAAAGCTTTTTCAATAGCTATACCAACTTCCTTCCATTTGGAAAATGGTAGAGCCATTAATTTATCACGTACCTGCTCAACCGCTCTACCAAGAATTTCTTTTCTTTGCAAAGGATGAATTCCTTTTTCTTCATAAGCTTTTTCCACTTGATACTCCATGGCTTCGGCAATATTTTCAGCAGTAAAAATTTGACCATCCACTTCCAAAGAACCTGTCAATGATAATATATCAGATACAAATGTTGGAGTAAGCCCAATAACCCCTGCAAATGTTCTTGGTTGACTTAATACCTCGTGAGTTGTTTGCAAAGCAGCTTGTTCTTTATAAAAAAGCCTAAGAACTTCTTGGGAAGAAATAGCAAAATCTGGTGACCAATTTGCATCACGAACAAACCAAGTGTGTGTGGCATTATATTCTTGAAGTGGTTTGGGTGGTTCCTCAGAAAAATTATGAGAAACAAGATTATCCAAAGTATAACTATCTAAAGTATATAATTCTTTTATCTCTCCGTTTTCAATCGTCACAATGCCATATGATCCAATAAAACCACCGCCTGGACGTAATTCTTGATTATTTAAAAAAAGTAATAAAAAATTTTGTGGGTTTTCAATACCAGCAAAATGAGGAACAAATTGAGCAAAGAGAGCCACTGGAACAAGTTCTGTGCGCAAACGAACCAATTGTGTTCGAAGCGATGACCATAATGGATAAAAAAGACTTGTTTTATTCTTTTGAATATGCAAAGAACTAGTTTGCAAAAGCAAATCTATTTGAGCTAGTGTGGCTTGTAAATCTCCTGAGGCAGCAGAAAAACGCTTCAAAATTAACTGTTTTTTTTCTTGTGGAAGTGAACCGATTGTTTGGGATGGAGAAAGATTTTGAAAAAGAGATTGCAAACTATTATCTTCATCTTGTAAGAATCTTCCAAGATCAACCATTAAATTTAGGGGCTGTTGTAATGCCTTTATGGCTGTTTGAGTGACAAGAAGAAAATCATATCCATTTTTATAAAGATCTTCTAATCCTGGAATCCAAGAAAAAAATGAAAGTTTTTCAAAGGATGATGTTGCGACTTGAAATGAATAAGCTGCCTCCTTGATATGTTCTTTTCCAAGATCTATTTGCATGAAAGCAAGAGAATCATATGCTTTAGCAGCGGCTTGTTTTCCTTCAAGAGCAAAGTAAATAGTTTTAAAACCAAAAAAAAGTGTCCAAAAAAATATCAGTAAGAATCCACTTCCAAAAAGCAATATTACCCATTTTAATGAAAATCTTTTTTTAGGTTGTCGATGTGATGAAAGAAAATTTATAACAGGGTGCATATCTATTTAAATTTACTTAGCACGTAATCGTAGAACCCAAGAAAATCGAAAAAAACACAAGTGTAAAAAAGACCAAAATGAAAGATGTTTAAAAAGAAGTTTCCAAGAACCAACAGGGGCAGATGATGTTTGTTCTTTACGAAATCTCCCACAATAATAATACGCCTTTGCCAAAGCTACGTAAAAACATGACCAGCCTTTTTTTTCAAATCGCCAACAAAGATCAATTCCTAAAACCCCATAAGATAAAAGGGGGTCAAAATAATTTTCTTTTTCTTTAATTTCAGCAATCGATTGTAAACGACATAAAAGAAGTGATTCTTCAAATCCAAAAACAGTTTCATTTTGGTCATATAACCCCTCATCCATTTTATTTTTTCCACGTAGCCTCCAAGCACCCCTTTGATCTTTTATAAATCCAGCTGACTCAAGATAATCTGAACAAACCATATTTCGTAAAACTTCATCTCCCTCATTTTCCCCATAAGCTCTTAGTATTTTTCCCCCGAATGCGCCAATTGTTTTATCTTTACGCGCAACATTTATAATTTCTTCTAAAAATGTTGGGGTTAAAATAATTTGAGGTGAAAGAAACAACACAAATGTATCTTGCCACTCATCTTGAGATGTTTTTTCTAAAATATAACGAATTCCCCGATTATGTGCTACTGCAAACCCCAAATTGCGCGGATGACGAAAAAAAGTTATTTGAGGATAGTGAGCTCGTAGAAATGGTTCTATTCCATCTGAAGATCCATTATCAATAATACGAACTGAAAAATGAGTATAGCTCTGACAAAAAATAGCCTGAAGCACATCTGGCAAACGATCCATGTTATTTTGTGTCACCATGTGAATCGAAACGAACGGAGACGAAAAAGAATACATGTTGTTAATCTTTTAAAAAATTATCGTACTTTTTTTGTAACATTAAAACCTAAATATTTTCCTAGCATTAAACGTGTTTGTGCATCAATTGCTGGAAAGGCTCCAAAAAGAATAAAAGTAATTGGTAGTAAAAGCCACTGAAGAAACATAATGAACCAGGTACTTGCCCGAATACTTTTTGGTCGCGCAGGGAGAAGAGTAAAAGAGAGAATTCCAGAGATAAAAACCCCAAGCATAGCAAGACGCATAAGCCACTCAAGCGTAAATGGTGCGCTGTGTACAAGAGCTAAATCTTGTCCTTTTGCAACCCATAAAGGAAGCCAACCCAAAAGAAAAATCAAAATTGGAGCTGTTGCCCACGTATACATACCTTCAATATGATTAAAAATATAACGTATTTTTTTGCGTAAAGGCATTTGTTTATCTTGACGAAAGGCTTCAATCATTACAGGTAAATGCTCCACCCCCCAAGCCCAACGACGTTGTTGTTTATAAAGCGCTACAAGCGACTGAAAATAATTTCCTCCAGCCACAGCATCCATAGAAACAGGAAGAAACATAGGAATCACTCTATAATTTCCATGATAATGTAAAAGCCCTTGCAGAAAAATACGCGAATCCTCTGAAACAATATCTTTTTGCCAAAACCCCACATCTAGAAGCATTTTCCAGCTCATTGAATGAGAAGAAAATGTCCAAAGACGTTCAGGTCTAGCCAGTTCTGTAAGAAGCCAAAAAGTGGTTCCAAAAGCAGCAATACGAACAGGAGCAGGAGATGACCAAATATTATTTGAAAAAAGAGCGACTGGTTGATAAGAGGCATGGCTGTGTGGAGTAGATGTAAGATAAAGATAAGTAAGATAGGCAAAATATGATGGGTGTACCACTGTATCAACATCAAAACTAGAAACCAAAATTTGTTCAGGTAATAACGAAGGATACTTCTCATTTAAAATCTTTGAAACTGTTTCTGCCATATAATGCAAATTTGATCCTTTTCCTGGAATTTCACCTGGAAGATCTTTTGGATGTTCTGTGATAATTAATTGTTTAAAAACCTTTCCAAATTCTTTTTTAATTATCTGTGCATTTTTTTGAAAATGTTCGTGATCTTTTTGTTCTCCCCCAAGCACAATAATTATTTGATCATGTGGATATTCTACACGAGAAAGGACCTGCAGTGTTGATCTAATAATATCAACCCGCTCTTTATAGGTTGGTAAAAAAATAAGATGAGTAATCTGCTTCCAATCTGGTAATTCTTTAAGGCGTTCAAACCAATTTGTTCGTAAACAACGTCTATATTCACGCCAGGAAATAAATAAATAAATAACAAAATAAGTTACGCGAAATAACCAGTAAAGATCAAAAATAATAATAAAAATAATCACTGCGATCGGAAAAAGAAATGAACACACAATCGCAAAGAAAAATGTGCTCCAAAGAAGTATTCCTGGAAGCATTTCCCAATGACGATATTGCCCGTATGATGATAAACTCACATGAAATGTTTAGCTATAGTAATATTTGGATCTGATCCGTAATCAGGCCAAACATGTTCGGTTGCATTTTTTTTAATATAGTCTAAAGAAAACTGAGTATCTTCAATTAAGGCCTCAATAGATCGATTATTTTCATTATAAATTCCCATAACAGGGATTTGTTTAAGAAATTGAATACTCTGTACAAAAAGAAGCACGGTACGTAAGGTTGTAAATGATCCAGGTCCAATCACGACAACTATTGCCTGTAAATCATTTTGAGAAAAATTAGTGAAGAACGCCTGAGTAACAAAACAAAAAAAATCTTCTGGTGGTGTATGAATTGTTTTCAACATCTGAAGATCTCCTTCATTATTTAAAATAGCTCCTTGTGCTTCTTTAAAATCTTGAAATCGTAAAAAGAGAATCATACTTCCTCCACCAGTAACTATAAAATATTTTCAAATCGATTGATAATAACAACAGGATCTCCCTCATCAATAATAGAGCAAAGAAAGCGATCAGAAATCTGACGACGATATAAAAATTCATCTCGAGGCATTAAGGTATAATTAATTTCATGTCCAAGTTCAGCTTCAAAAGCAATAACAACTTTTTGCAAAGTCTTCTGATTAATATCACCGACAATCATAAGATCAGTTGGTACATTTGTATAATCAATAAACCGTCCTGTAAAAGCAAGATAATCAATATGACCTGTTTCTTCAATTTCTTGAACAAGATTTTGCTTCAAGAGAATATGAACTTTTTTAAAAAGACTTTTTAAATCATGGTATAAAAGAGATTTTTCATTTGCCATATAATACTTCTTTTTTTCTGACAAAAGTGGTTTTGAATTTTTCTCTTTCATTTGATTTGGTTCATGTTCTTTTTCTAAAATAAGTTCAATATCAATCAAATTTTTCAACTCTCTTCGAACTGAATTAAGTTGAGCCCCAATTTTTCGTGTAAGTTCACGAACATAAAAAGATTCACCAGAATGGTTAAGAAAAATACTCAAAAGACGTGCCCGTGTTTTTGAACCAAATAACTGCTCAAGGTGAAAATTTTTACCTGACATAAATAAACCTAAATATTGCACGAGAAAATTGCTTAGGTATAATGTACCCAATACATCTTTAGATGGCAAGTTATGGATATTTCTCCTTTTTCTCTTAAAGCAGCAAAAATTGCTCAATCTGGAAAAAAAGACCCTTACGGACTTCAGCTTATTTTACAACCATTTGAACAAAGTGATGGGTTTTTATTTGCTTGTTTTGTCTGTAACAAATATCTTAAAAAACCCAATCCACTTTTTCTGCTTCTTATGGAAGAACTTGAGAGACTCGCAAACAGTGTTGGAGAAAAAGGATCTGTACAATATCATTTTGAACAACTTGTAAAATCATTAAATGAAAAAATTGCAATTGTCGCAGAAGAGGAAGAATGGAAATTCACAGCCCAAGATATAGAAATAGGTCTTGGAATGGTTTCCCAGGAACAACTATTTTTAACAGGTCGTGGAGATTTGACAGCTTTATTTTTAAGTAAAACAGAAAAAAAACGTTATCAAGTTTATAATCTTTTTCACAGCATTCAAAACGAACCTCCTGGACAAACATGGGGCAAACTATTTGGTGTTATCCTTGATGGAGATCTACACCCAGGTGATACATTTTGTATAAGTAATCAACCTCTTCAACAATCTCTACCAAATGAAGAGCTTAACCTGATCTTAACCACCCTTCCCCCTTCTGGAAGCGTTGAGAAAATTCGACAATATTTTTCTTTTGACACTTGTGTTGGTATATGTGTAATCAAAGCCGAAACTCAAGAAAAAATTGTTACAGCCCTTAAAGCAACAAACACAACTGCTTATGCTCATCAAACTGAAGAAGAAACCGAATTCTTTTTAGGAGATCAACAACCTCGGTTTATTAAGTTTCGTCAAAAAATAAAAAGTTTTTTTCCTCTGATAAAAAACTGGTATAAACATGGATCTTTTTTTATCTCTCGACGAATATTATTCTTTTTTCAATCAATGATCCAATTTATCAAAAAACAAAAAATACCATCTAAATCAAGAAAATTTTTCTCGTCTGAGCGTCTTTCAAAAAAAAGTCGATATCTTTTACTTGGATCTTTTCTAACTCTTGTGTTTTTATTTGTTTCTATTTGGATGATTTATCAAGCACGCGAAAAACAAACATACGAAAAAACCTTTCGTGAACAAATTCAATCCATTGAAAGCCTTCAAGATCAATCGGAACAAGCCTTTATTTATAAAGACGAAAACCAAGCAAGATATTTTCTCGATAAAAGTCTTGAAATCCTTCAAAATACGTCTGAAAACACACCTGAGCAACAAGAAGAAAAACAACATCTGATAAAGCGAGCACAAAATATACAAAATAAACTTCAACATCGTATATCTTCTTCTGTAAATATAGTAACTCAAATACCTCAAACTCCTGAAACATTAACCGGGTCAACTCTTATCTCTCTTGAAGAGAGTACTTATTTTTTCGCCCAAAATACATCTGGTATTCAAAAAATTTTTGAAATCAAACCAAATGGAGTATCACAAATTATTTCGCTCCATAATCAAGAAAACTTAAATAAAATAATCAAAACATCAAGTGCAGAAGAAGCAAATCTTTTTATAATGCACGAAGATGCAATTTCCATGATTGATATTGCTTCAACATCTTGGAAAACACTTTCCCTCTCTCCTTCATCTTCAAAGGAACAGTGGCGTGATCTTGTTATTTATGGATCACGTCTGTATCTTCTTTCAAATAATGGTACGGAAACCCAGATTTTACGATTCCAAGGGCAAGGCGTAAATTTCATTAATCCACGCCATTGGATTAGCAAACAAACAACCGATCTTATGGATGCAAACCATATAGCTATTGATGGAACTATTTTTATTAGCAAATCAAATGGAAATATTTTACGTTTTATAAGTGGTGATGAAAGCACATGGAAAATAGATGTAGTTGATCCAGCACTTGAACAGATAACAGATCTATGGACTAACGCAGATAGCCAATTCCTTTATGTACTTGATTCTAAACAAGAACGTATAGTTGTTTTTGAAAAAGAAACAGGAAAATTTTTGGTTCAATATCAAAATGAACTTCTAAAAGAAGCTAAATCTTTTATTATAAATGAAGAGGATTCACACATATGGTTTTTAACAGAGTCTTCTATTTATAACATTACAATAAGTCACCTCCCTTAAAAATAATCATATTCTTAAAGAAAAACGGCCAAACGGCCGTTTTTCTATTTCTAAATACTAAAACTTTTAATTATTTTAATGTAACAGTTGCACCTGCTTCTGTTAATTGTTTTTTCATATCTTCAGCTTCTGCTTTAGTAACTCCTTCTTTTATCACCTTAGGAGCAGCATCAACAATATCTTTGGCTTCCTTAAGACCAAGACCAGTTAAAGTACGAGCAACTTTAATAACAGCAATTTTATTTTCCCCAGAAGAAGTAAGCTCTACATCAAAACTGGTTTTTTCTTCAGCAGCAGGAGCACCTGCGCCAGCAACACCTGGCATAGCCATCATCATTGCAGGAGCGGCTGCACTTACTCCAAACTTTTCTTCAAGGACTTTTACCAGCTCAGAAAGATCAAGCACAGACATGGTTTCAATTTCTTCAATCATTTTTTTAAATTTTTCTGGCACTTCAATGGTTTTTGTTGTTTCTTCAGACATAATAGATAAATAAATTAAGATTTTTGTTCTTTAACCGCATGTAAAACCCTTACAAGACCTTGTATATTCCCAGCAAGCACTTGAACGACTCCACGAATAGGAGACTCTAAACTCCCTACCAATTTTGTCAAAAGCTCTTGTTTGGAAGGAAGATCAGAAAGGCGTTTAACACCGTCTGCATCAATAAAAACCTGTTCAAGAATTCCACCAAGAACCTGAATGGTTTCCTTCTTTTTTGCAAGTTCACAAAGACATTTCGCTGCACTTACTTCATCGCGCAGTCCAAATGCCCATAAGTGACTTCCAGTAAGAGATAGTGGATCAACACCTGTAATACCAGCATCTTCAATAGCTTTTTTCATGAGCGTTTTTTTTGCAACTACAAATTTCACTCCTGCTTCCTTTCCTTTTTTACGTAGTTCATCAGCATCTTCCATGGTATATCCATAAACTGAAACAATAGCTGCTGCTTTCATCTGCTCAATCGTTTTTACATAACCTTCAATCATTTGCTCTTTTTGCGCACGTGTTTTTGGCATACAACTTTCTCTTTGATTAAATAAAATCGACCTTTATTAAAAAAACGGCTTAAATGCCGTGAAAAGAATAAAGAAAAAAATAAAAATTTTTTCCTAAACCTCAATGGGATTTATGCTATTTAGCAACCCATTTTCTACGGCGTCTAATAAATTTATACTACCCAGCTTTAAAAAGTCTGTCAATCAGATTATAAAATCTTAACGATTTAAAAGCCTACGAATGAATAAATGTTCCTGTGAATGATTTTTTTAAAAGAAAGCCCTCGAGATTTTTTATCTTTTTTCCATTCATGATTATAACCTCAATTCCTTGTTTATGAGCAAGACGCGATGCAACCGGATCAAAAGGAGTGTTCATACCTGGATCCCAATCATTGCCAACCATTTTTTGAAAATCTTTCCAAGAAATATCGAAAATCGGCTGAGCTCCTTTATATTTTCTTGGGTCTTTATCATAAAGATAATCAATATTAGAAAGATTAACTACACACTTTGATCCAAGCTCTTTAGCAGCGCGTACAGCAACATAATCCGTAGACCAACCAGGTTTCCATCCAGCAAGCACAAGAAGTGAACCTCTCCATTTTTTTGGAAGCCGTGTTGGATCTTTACACATAACTGGATGTGCCACACTGCGAAAAATCGTCCGAAGCAAGTGACCATTAAGGCGAGTGGAGTGAATTCCAAGCCAATCTAAATCTTCTGGATCAAGAGGACTAATTTTTCTTGCAGCAGCTTGATAATTTCTACAAGTGCTTCCACCACCAACCACCATGACAAATTGTTGGTGCTCTTTTAAAATAGCCGTTAAAATTAATTGTCGAAATGCATGAAGAAAATTTGTATCAATACCTTCTTTTGGAACCACCAGTGATCCACCAAGTGAAAAGACAAAAAGACATTTGGGTGAAGGCATAAAATAATTTTAAGATGTTGCTTGTTTAATAATACGATTCGTAAACAAACTTACGATCCATAAAATAATGGCTGCAATAAAAGCTGGAACAAATCCTTCAATAACAATTCCTTTTACTATTGTACTCATAAGCCAGATCATCAGAGCATTGACCACAAAAATAAATAGACCAAGAGTCACAATGGTTATTGGCAGGGTTAAGATAAAAAGCAGTGGCCGAATCAAGGCATTGATAAGTCCTAAAATAAGAGCGGCTATTAAAGCTGTATAAAATGATTCCACATGGAATCCCGGAATAATAAAAGGCAATCCAAGTAAAGCAAGAGCATTAATAATCCAACGAAAAATCCATTTCATAAAAAAGATGATGGTTGTTGAAATTTTAAGGTTATTTCATGAACCTTATTTTCAACTTCAGTTAATTTCTTTTGACAAAATGAAGCTAATTCGAGTCCGCGTTCAAATTTTTTAAGTCCTTCATCAAGATCAATTTCTTCTTGCTCAAACCAGGCGGTAATGGCTTCAAGTTCTTCAAATGCTTTTGCAAATAAAACAGGGTTCTTTTTAGCAGTCGACATAAATATTATTTTTTGTGAATATTAGTAACCTCTGCATTAAGTGATCCTTTTGCTAATTCTACCTGAATAGATGATCCCATGTCCACGGATGAAGCTTCTTTTAAGATACGCCCATTTACTCTCACAAGACTATACCCTAATCGCAATAAACGTTTTGGATCTGTTTGTTGCAATAGGCGTTGCATAGTTTTTACACGGGTCTGCAAAGACGATATCCAGAGCGGCACACGTTTTAAAAAAAGCTTAGTGCAAAATTCAAGTCGTTCTTTTTGTTGGGATAATCTAAAATTACTTATCTTTACAAAATGGCTAATGATTATATTTTTTTTGCTTATTAAATCTAAAAAACGTTCTTGTAAACGATCTTGCATGGACTTGAGTTCAAAAAAAATTTCACGACGATCTGGTACAAGCCTCTCAGCCGCATTTGAAGGTGTTGATGCGCGTATATCAGCAACAAAATCACACAACGATTCATCACGCTCGTGTCCAACCGCACAAATAACCGGAACCTTTGATTGAAAAATAGCTCGCGCCACACGCTCATCATTAAAAGCATGAAGGTCTTCAAGACCTCCTCCCCCGCGCGTTAAAACAAGAACATCTGGACGCATATTTGATGCCAAATGATTAAAATAAGCAAATGCTTCTAGTGTTTGTGAAACAGCAAGATTTCCTTGAACCGCGACTTGTGTATGAAAAATCTCAACACCTTGATATCGATTATTTAGTACGCGTAAAAAATCACCATAAGCCGCTGCATCACAAGAAGTAATAAGCCCCACTCTAGCTGGAAAACGTGGAATCAATCGTTTTCTCGAAAGATCAAATAACCCCTCTTCCTCTAGTTTTTGCTTAAGCAAAATATAAGCACGATAAAGTGTCCCTTCCCCAATAAGTTCAACTTCTTCAACATTTAATTTAAATGTTCCATACCGTTCATAAATCTTTGGATAACCAATAACCTGCACTCGCATCCCATCTTCAAGCGGTGTTCGAAGCTGCCAAATAGTCATGAAACATTTAAGTAAAGCTTCTTGTTTTTCATCTTTTAAATCAAAACTAATCCATTTCTGTTGACTGATACGAAAATCAGAAATTTCACCTCGAATAAAAAAGCCTGGTGATAGGGTATTTCGAAGTGAATCATTTAACAAAGAAAGATATTCTCCAACCGAAATAATAGATTTAGGTAACGAAGAAGACGGGTTCATAATATTGAATCGCAAGCCAAAGAAAAAAACCAATTAAGAAAAAAGAAAGAAGGAGTTCAAGCCAAACCCGACGCCCTTCTTTTCTACCAAACAAACCTCCACCCATAAGTGGAAAAAGCGCTCCTCCAATAAATATCCAAAATATCATGCTATAAACTATTAGTGAAAAAAAGGAAAAAGATGTTGTTGTAAAGGTACGAAAATATCGCTCAAAAAAAGGATAAAACAAACCAAAAAGAAAACCTAAGAGTATATGAAAGAGCAAGCTAATAGAAAAAACTGTATATTTTGAGATCTGTTTACCCCAAAGAATTTTAAGATCAACAATAAGTGGAATATTTTTTACTTTACCTTGTTCAATAATCTCCAAAAGAAGCGCAGGAATAGAAAAAATAAAAGCTAAAAGTCCACCTAAAGCTCCAGAAAGAAAATAGGACATAAATAAATACATTTAAGAAGGAGTAAGAATAAAAACCACCTTTTTTCCAGTTTCAATAGGATCAGCATAATCATGAATTGCATTTAACAAAACATCAAATGAATAAATATAATTATGACCATGTTGTGTACCTGGATCATTAGTAATGAACCCTTCTTCTGTATATCCTTTAATAACGAGCATATGATAAATAGGTCCAGGCGATTGAAAATGTGGATTTCCAAGCAAACGTCCGGCAGCTGGCACAATAATCGGATATCCAGATATGAGCCATTTTTTTAAATCATCTTTAGTCGGGTTTTCAATAAAACTGGCTTTATAGCCATAGAGTTCACTTGCTAAATGTGCGGTTTGTTGAACAGTGGTACTTTCATAAAAACCAAACAAAGTTTCTTGTTTCTCAACCATTTGAAGAATAATTGTATCTGCTTGTGATGGATCAATCTGCTTGATTGTATTTCCTTCATAAAATGAATGAACCATCATTAATGATGCTTCTTCGCAAGCTTCTTGATAAGGTAACTCCCAGTTTGTATGTGGCGCTTGGGAAGTAAAAGGAACTGCAAGATTAAACTGTAAAGGAAGCGGATCTTCTGTATCTATCACAGAAGGATTTTCTGTATTAGTATTCGTAGGAATATCAGCAGATTCTTCTTTTTTATCTTCTTCTTGTATGTCTTCAAACAAAACAGGTTCTGGAATATTTACAGGTAGTGGCTTTGTATAATTTTTTTGAATTAACCAAACAGCCACTGGTATAAAAATAAAAGCCGTAAGAATAAGCCATTTATTTCTCATATGTCTTATGTATGTTTTGATAGCCATTGCTTAAGATGAAAAGTGGCTCTAACATCTTCTTCATTATAAGCGAGAATTTCTTCAAGATATTTTTTTTTATGTGTCTCAAGATAGTTTTCAAAATAAAAAATCGAGTTAGATCCAGCAACCTCTAGGTGTTGCCACTTAAATCCAAGATAAGTCGCAATGTCTTTGAGTGAATAAAAAGAAAGAGGGAAAATAACTGCTGGTCGAATCAAATTTAATAGGTCAATCATGTTTTCCTCAAGACTGTGTTTGACACTTTCAGGAGTTTCATATCGCATCGAAAATCGATGAATTACTTCTCTCTCAAACCAACCGTAGTGATAGATAGGAGCATCAGGAAAAGATTCAATACATTTTATAAATGTGTACCACATTTTTGCCTCTTCCTCTGGTTTCTTTGCGATAAAACCATGATACTTAAGTTTATTTTTCTGGTTTACAAGCAGTCCAAACAGATAATCGAAATCCCGTAATGGATCACTTTCAATATCAAAATAAAGTTCAACAGAACTTTCTTTAAAAAAAATCGCTTGTTTTATAATATATTCACCAGAAGTTAAAGCTTTTGCTTGATCACGAAGCCAAAACAAACGTTCTTTTTCAAAAAATGGACATTGCTTCTTAATCTTTGCATCAGAGTAAGTGGCAAGATCGCGAACACTTTCAATTCCACATTTTTTAAACAAAGCAATCTCTTCTCGCCAAATATGATTAAGTAATGATAAATCCGAATATAATTGACTTTCTTCTTTACAAATAGAAAACCATGGAGATTGTTTACAACCAGAAGTAAGAAAATGTGCTGGTTTATCTCCGGCTAAAATACGTTCAATCTCATGAAGAGTTAATTTATAACTTGTTTCAAATGATTCAATCAAATAGGAAAGCAAAACACGATCAGGTGTCATGATGTATCCTTGTAAAGGTTTTATACCCTGAATCTGTTCTAAAAGTTCTGCATAAAAACACCCTTGAAATTTATAATCATTTCGTAATGTTCTAGATCGTTTGATATCAGCGGCAACATAATAATAATCTCCTAATCGTGATTTTCCTTCCACCTTTTCTAAAATATCTGGATGACCAATCCAATGTCCATATAAAAGAGCCCCATGGAAAATGGTCTGGTGACCTTCTCGCATCGCCTTTAAGGTTTCTTCAAAGGCTTTTTCTGGATCTTCTATTTCAATTTCAATAAGATCAAGACGATCACCAAGAACCTCTCTTTGTTTTTCTATAAGAAGTCCATCATCAATTAGCTGCTCTTGTAGTGGTTGAATCATCTTCTCTTCATCTGTATGTGCTTTATGGTAAATCCAATTTGGACATTTTAAATAATGAAAAAATGTCTTTTCGCTAATAATTCGATGTTTAAGATCAGATGACTCCATACCTGCCTAGTATAACATTCAAATAAAAAATACGGGAATCAATCCCGTATTTTTTCTTTTTTTATTTTGTTATAGAAGATTCTACTTGAACAGAGAGCATTTCATCCCCAATTTGAATCGCATCAACCACATCTATTCCTTCGATTACCCTACCGAAAATTGTGTAATTTTTTGGTAGAGGAGTATCAGCAAGCATGATAAAAAATTGTGAGCCATTAGTATTTGGACCACGATTAGCCATAGCAACCATACCACGCTCATAGGTATGGCTATCCAAAAGTTCATCCTCAAAAGTATATCCAGGCCCACCTGTTCCATTACCTTTAGGATCTCCGCCTTGAATCACAAACCCTTCTTCTCGACGATGGAAAATAATGCCATTATAAAATCCTTGATTTACTAAATAAACAAAATTCGAAACAGTTTTTGGAGCTGTATCATCAAATAATTCAAAAACAATATCTCCTTTGGCGGTTTTTAATCGAATTTGTTTATCCTTTATTTCTGTTTCTGAAAGAATACCAGGAAACTGAAGTGATAAAATTTTATTAGTTGTTGATGAACTATCCATAGAAGACGTTAGAGGAGATTCAAATTGAATTTCTGGATCTTGTGTTTTTGAGCATCCAGCTCCAATAAAAATTAAAGCACCGACCATGATGGTTATAAAAAAAATAATACGCATAATTATTTATGAAATACCATAGAATGTTCATTCGTTTGCTCATAAAAACTAATCACATCACGCTGTTTTTGAACTACTTCGGTTGCAATGAGCATAACAATTGAAAGCAAACCAATCACTGTAAGCAAAAGCGAAATAAGAACAAGTGAGCTTCCTGTTGGCACTCGTTCGCAATTTGGACATTCAACATAAATGAGTGAAGGCGTGTGAACCTTATGCGAATGCACTTCCTTTTTTTTAGATGATCGTTTCTTGCTTGTTTTGAGTACGTTTGATTTTGAGGCCAATGTTTTTTTGACTAAACGTTTTGGCTCCTTTGCTTGAAGTTCGATTTTTTTTTGTTTTGGCATACCTCCTACCAATAAAAGAACGCGTAAGCGTTTATATTAATTAAAAATGAGAAAATTATTATAACATATTTATTTCTTCCCAAGGAAATCCCTCACGACCGAATTGTCCATAAACTGATGCTGCTTCATAAAATGGTTGTTTTAAATGAAGAAATTCAACAATTGCCTCAGTTCGAAAATCGTAATTTTCTTTTACAAATTTTGTAAGTTCCTCTTTGCTTTTGTTTTGTTTTCCAACAACTGGTCGCACCTCTATGATAGGTAATTCATTTAATACACCTGTATAAGTAAGGCAAATCATGACTGCATCTACCAAACCTTGAGCAACTAATTGTTTTGCCACATAACGTGCCATATAAGCTCCTGCGCGTTCGATTTGTTGTGGATCTCTTCCTGAAAGACTCACAGATCCACTTGGAATTAATCCTCCATAAAAATCAATATGGCTTGCGCGTCCACTCATTCCTCCTTGTAAAAAAAGACCGCCCTGAACAAATGATCCAAAAGGGTTAATAGCTATTTTGATTGATGATGATTTAAAAAAAGAAGAAAAAATATGATCAAGAAAATATTTCTGAACCTCAAGCAAAGAGACAGTAGGAAGATGCTGAATAAAAAGTGTTATATGGGTCATAATTTGCCCATCCATAATCAATTGAATTCTTCCGTCTGGACCAATCCAATGTAAACTTGGATCAATCTTGCGCAAATTATCTAAGCGTCGTGAAAGATCGTGAACATAGACAAGTGGTTTTGGTAAATATTCCCGTGTTTCTCTGGTTGCATATCCATTCACAATAGCTAAATTAGACTTTTTATTTTTATACAATGAGTCTGAGACTTCATGAATATTAACAAAAATTTCAACTTCATCTTGATAGCCAATTCGTTTATAAATATGTTTAGCAATTTCTGAAATATCAAAATCGGCTTTTGAATGAACTTCTCCACCAATCATAAACATTCCTTGAGATCCTAGTACATGAAGATTTACGTGGGCATCTGGATCCCGACGCAAATATTCATCAACTAACCCATCAGCTATTTGATCACAAACTTTGTCAGGAAACCCTGATAAAAATGATTCGACACTTTTAATCATAAAAAATATTAACAAGAAGCTGGCTAGTATAACATAACTGACTTAAATCAAAATAAAATCTTACATCAAAAAATAAGTTATCCACAATTTAGCTTATTTCCTTTTATTTTTGCATCTTGCGTTCGGTTTTTGTTCGAATTATAATACAAACAAAATACGAACATAAATACCTATGACTTCTCTTACTAAAAAACAATCAGAAATATTCTCATTTCTAAAAACATATATTCAAGAGCACGGCTATGCTCCATCCTATCGAGAAATTGCAAAAGAATTTCATCTTTCTTCTGTTGCAACTATTCATCAATATATAAAAACCCTAGTTGAAAAAGGAATGGTTCAAATAGGAGAAGATGGTGAAGCGCGCTCTATTGAAATTAAAACATCAAAGACATTTTCATCTATACTACCTGCTCCAAGCCTCTATCTTCCTTTGTCAGGCCTTATTACCGCTGGAGAGCCTATTGAGGCTATGGAAGAAAAAGAAATGATTGCTATTCCGACAGATCTTATTATTGACGGAGGTAATTCGTATGTTCTTCGAGTAAAAGGCCGATCTATGATTGATGATGGGATATTAGATGGAGATCTTGTGATTATTGAACGTAATCCATCGCCTCAAAATGGTGATGTTGTTGTTGCTCTTCTTGATAATACTTTTGCTACACTTAAACGATTTTATCGGGAAAAAAATCATATTCGTCTACAACCAGCCAACCGCACAATGAACCCTATTTTTGTAAAAGATTGTATTGTACAAGGTGTCGTTCGAGCTGTTATTCGAAAATTTCAACCTATTTAATTAAGAGATCGGAACGGCTGGGGTTTCTAAAATTAACTCCCCTTCCCTGGCCGTTTCCTTTCGACAAAAAATTTAAAAATAAATAAAAATATGTCTAGGACTATTTTACGTTATCATCGCCTAACACTAAGTGTTCTTGCAAATCGTCGACACCAACAAATAAATCGATGGTATCGAACAATACGTATTCGCATAAGTCGTCGTCGAGCAAAACAATGGATTTATTTACGGATTTTCAAATACGCCTTCTAAAAAATGGGTTGATGGCAAAGGATTTGCATCAAGTGGTTCTTGAGTAATAATAATTTTTTTATAATCAACAAGATTTTCTTTTAAATCAAGAGAAGAAGACCACTCAAAAGTAAATATCCCTTCGTTTATTTGAGAAAGTCTTCCAAGAGAAAAAAAATCAAAAGGGGATGGGCGTAGTAACCAGACTTCATAGGTAAACGCCTGTGTATCAATAGATGGAAGTTGTGCTTTAATAGAAATATTCATAGCAATAAGAGAGGTATTTTTGTTTTTAGGTTCTTCTAATGTATCTTCTAAACGTCCTGTATAACGCCGAGCTGTTCCAGAATTTCCAAAACCCATAAGATCAGAAAGTATAATTTCTTGGTCAAGAGATAAAGAAGATTTATTATCATTCGTTGAATTAGGCACTGCTACGCTTAAAAATGAATTTGGTTCAGGTAAACTTGTTTTTCGAAACCACTTTACCATTACAAAAAATAAACTTAAAAAAATAACAAGCACGGTTACTATTAATATAAATAACTTTGCCTTATCTGATGACCCTTTTTTTCGAAATGAAAAAGATTGATGATAATGAGATGTCTTCATAAATCTTCTATTGACCGAAGAAATGAACCAGGTGTTTTTGGTGAATGTTTATGGTATTCTCCTTCATTATCAAGAACAATAATAGGCTCATTTGTATTTGTTTCACGAGCAAACCCTCGGTGTGTATGATCTGTCTTTAATAAGCAAGAAGGAATCTCTTGCAAAAACATAGATGGCCCATTAATAGCTTCATGTGTATATCCAATCATCATAGGAACTGAAAAAAATAAATACTCTTTTGCTCTGGTAATGGCCACATAAAACAAGCGACGCTCTTCTTCCAAACCTCCTTCTTCTTCCATAGCACGTGGATGTGGAAACGAACCCTGTGAAAGATGAATGACAAAAACCGTTGGCCATTCAAGCCCTTTTGCTTGATGAATAGTCGAAAGGATCACACGATCATGTGCTAAACTAAGGCTCTTTTCATTCCACCTACTAGAAACCTCATGCTGTAAAGCAACATCTTCAAGAAATCGATGAGTATCATCATATGTTTTGGCAAAAACACAAAAACGTTCAATATCTTCTAGACGCTCAGAAGCATCTGGATAATTAAGTTCAAGATATTCACGATAAGATGAGTCTATGATGGTTTGAATACCAGCCGCGGGATTATTTACAGGAATAAGTCGTTCGATAATCGTACGTACAGATTCAAAACCAGCTTTTGCCCGAGCTTGAATCTTTGTTTCAAATTGACAAGAGCTGATTTGTTCCAAAGTAGTAAGAGTTGTCATGATATGAGAAATTTTCTGTGCACTAACAAGACCAATTCCGGCTTGATGACCAAGTATACGTATCCAGGCCATTTCATCTTTTGGATTTGCAAGAACTCGAAGATAGGCAAGGATATCTTTAATATGGGCGCGTTCAAAAAATTTGAGTCCGCCTCGATATTCATAAGGAATATGTCTACGTAAAAGCTCCATTTCAAGTGTTTGTGAATGAAAGGTGGCTCGAAAAAGAACACAAAGATCAGATAATTTTTTTCCTTTACGAATTTCTTGTTCAATATGATCAACCACATAAGACGCCTCTTGTTTTGCACTCGCAGCATAAAAAAGATTAGGCTTTACCAATGGTTGACAAACCGCGGAAAGTTCTTTTTTAAATTGAGCTTCATTTTGATCAATAATAACATTTGCTACTGAAAGAATTTCCGGACTTGACCGATAATTTTTTGTTAATCGATAAACTTTTGCTTGAGGAAATTGTTTTGGAAAATCTAAAATATGTTGTATTTGAGCAGCTCGAAACGAATAAATACTTTGAGCATCGTCTCCAACCACTAATAAATTTCGATGTTGAATACTTAAAAGTCTAATTAAATCCGCTTGAATATGATTAGTGTCTTGATATTCATCAACCATAATATACTGAAAACAATTTGAAACCTGATCCTGTATTTCTTTATTTTCAACAAATATTTTTCTAAGATAAAACAAAAGATCATCAAAATCCATGGCATCAGAGGCTTGTTTTCTAGCGGTGTATCTTTCTTGTATCTCTTCGAAGACTGAAAGAAATGGCAAATAAGAAGGATATTTTTTATCAAGATAAACTTCTAATTCTTGATCAGCATTACGTATAAAACTCAAAATCGCTTGCAAAACAGCAGCAGAAGGAATTTTCTTATTTTTTATATCCAATTTTTGCTCTTGCAAACAAGCTTTTATCAATGCTTTACTATCATCCTGATCAAGAATTGTAAAATGGGAAGAAAAATTTATCTTGGGGGCATAAAGACGCAGTAAACGGTTAGCCACTGAATGAAATGTTCCAGTCCAAAGACCACGTAAATCATTTCCTAAAAGTGATTGAGCACGAGTAAGCATTTCACTAGCGGCTTTATTGGTAAACGTAAGCAAAAGAATCTGATCAGGGGCGATTCCTTGCTCGATTAAATAAGCTAGTCGATAAGTAACAGTGCGTGTTTTACCAGATCCTGCCCCTGCTAGAACAAGTGCTGGACCGTTTCCATGTTGCACAACTTTAAACTGTTCAGGATTCAATGCATTTTGATAATCAATGATTCTTTTTTGAAATGTCATAAGCACATAGAATAACAAAAAACCTGGCTCTAGGCGAACCATTATTTATTCTTACTTCTTTATTCTTTTTCCTATTCCTACCTCAAATATTTACTCTTATTCTCATTCTGTTCTTGATTAGTTCTTGCATAATAAACCTGACCACTTGCATCAGTTAAAAAATACCAATAAACATTGGGCTCTGGAAAGATAGCTGCTTCAATTGAAGCAATTCCAGGATTTGCAATCGGCCCTGGTGGAAGACCTGTATATTTATAAGTATTCCAAGCAGAATCAATACCAGCATCTTCATATGAAATAGATGGTGTATTTTTTTGTGTAATATAATTAACAGTTGAATCAGCTTGGAGCGGCATACCAGCTGAAAGTCGACGCCAAAAAAGATCGGAAACCATAGCTCGATCTTCATCGGTACGTACTTCCCGTTCAATAATCGAAGCAAGGGTAATCACTTCATGAATCGTATGCCCTTGTTTTTCAATTTCTATTCTTAAATCCGGTGTTAATTTATTTCCAAAATTTGTGAGCATTTTTACAATTATTTCTTGAGCTGATACTTCTTTTAAAAATCGATAAGTATCAGGAAATAAATACCCTTCAAGGTTTGATAACTCAGGTTGACTCTTTAAAAAAGAAAAAAGATTTCGATAATCTTCAGAAACTGCTACTGACCACTCATCCATAGTAACCAATTCTTTTTCTTCAAGTCTTTTACCTATTTGTTCAAGAGTAAATCCTTCTGGAATAGTTATTGAGACTTCTTGAAGTTCAATAAGAGTCATCTCACGAACCAAATTTGCATAACTCATACCAGGGCGAAGAGTAAAAACACCTGGTTGAAAATCTTTTTCACTTTTTGAGAGCCAAACATAAAAATCAAACCAAAGATGATTTCCAATTATTCCTTGATCCTCCAAATTTTGACTGATCCATTTTGCTGATTGTCCTTCTTCAATAAGAAAAGCGATTTCTTTTGTTTCAGAAATTGAATTTAAAAAATAACTATCTCGAATAAATGAAGTCAAAAGAAAAATAACGATAAAAAAAATCGTGATAAAAAAAATAGAAATATATTTCATAAAAATTGATTTTGTTTGGAATTTTCAAGATGTTGTAGAAGTTCCTTTAATTCAGAGGATTTCTCACGAGAAGTTATAAGTAGAGCATCCTTAGTATCAATAACCACTAAATCTTTCACTCCAAATAAGGCAATAAGTTTCTTCTCAGATCCAATCACAAAAGACGATTCACTGTTCTTAGAAACAACACAACCCTGCATTATATTTTCTCCTGTTTCACTTACTAAATAATCATATAAAGTTTTCCATGATCCAATATCACTCCAACCAAAATCTCCACGTAAAATAAGAACATCATCTGATGCTAATTTCTCTGTAATTAAATAATCAAAAGAAATTTTTGGAAATGTGGCATAAATTTTCTGAATATGATCTTTATGGCCTTGTTTAAATTCTAATTCTATTTCTTTAAATCCTTGTCCGATCACAGGATGATAATAATTAATGGCTTGTAAAAATTTACGCGGTGTCCAAGTATAATAACTTGCATGCCATAAATAGTTTCCCGCTTGAAGATATTGAATAGCAGTTTTTTCATTCGGTTTTTCTACATGGGCAGCAAAACGAAAAATTTCAATATTGTCTCTTGTATCAAACCAACCATTAAGACGTGTATAACCAAGCATGGTATTTGGAAAAGTAGGATGTACACCAATATCAAGAAGTTTACCAGTTTCTTCAACTAGTGATCCAGCCAAAGCAAGACAAGCAAGAAATTGATCTACTTGTCTAATAGCATGATCAGATGGAATAAATACACAAGGTTCGTCTGGATATGATTTGGCTAGATAAAGAGCCGCATATCCCATAGCCGGCCCTGTATCTCGCCTTTCAGGTTCAATAATCAATTGATCTTGTTTAATATTTGGTAATTCATTTTGAACAAGCCTAACAAGTTCAGGAGAAGTTGAAATAAAAATATCTTCTTTTTGTAATAACCCTAAAAGTCGTTCGTACGTTTGGTATAAGAGAGAGGTTTGACCTAAAAGGGGAAGGAATTGTTTAGGATACGTTTTTCGACTCATTGGCCAAAGACGTGTTCCGCTTCCACCACAAAGAATAATCGCCTTCATATAACAATACGATTATAAAAGAGCTTCACCGGTCATTTCAGCTGGTTTTTCTATTTCAAGAAAGTGAAGAATAGTTGGAGCAATATCTGCAAGCATTCCAATAGGAGGAACAAGGGAAAGATCCCCATTTAATACTTCACCAGTTGCAGCAGCTACTCCTTCAAGAGATTTACAAATAACCAAAAAAGGTACTGGATTGGTTGAGTGTTCTTTATCCATTCCTTGGCTTTGAATATTGATTGTTTCCTCTGCATTTCCATGATCAGCAGTAATAAAAAGCATTCCATCCGATCGTAAAATCGCTTGTGTAATTTTTTCTATACACTCATCCACACTTTCACAGGCTTTTATTGTTGCAGCAAAATCTCCTGTATGAGCAACCATATCTGGATTAGCAAAATTCGCTACAATAAAATCATATGTTTCCTCTTTGATTTCTTTTAAAATACGATCTGTTATTTTATAAACACTCATTTCTGGAACTTCATTATACGAAGCCACATTAGGGGACGGAATAATAGCACGGTCTTCCAGTGGAAACGGTTGCTCATTTGTTCCATTTAGAAAAAATGTTACATGAGCATACTTTTCGGTTTCTGCAATATGAAGTTGTCGTAATCCTTCTTTGGAAATAACTTCAGCGAGCGTATTTTGAAGTTGAATCGGTGAAAAGGCAACAGTAACTGGCAAACCTTTTTCATACTCAGCCATGGTTACCACGAATAATTCAGATAAAAATGATGGGCGTTCGAATTTATCAAACGTTGGTAAAACAAATGCTTTGGTTATTTCGCGCATCCGATCAGGACGAAAATTGAAAAATATAATTGCATCATTATCTTTAATTGTAGCTACAGGTTTCCCTTCTTTTGTTAAAACAGTTGGAACAAATTGTTCATCATAAACTTCTTTTGCATAAGAATCTTTTAGTGCTTCAAGCGCATCTTGCGCTAAGACCCCTTTTCCAAACACCATGGCTTCATAAGCTTTTTGAACACGATCCCATCGATTATCTCGATCCATGGCATAATATCGACCACTTAAACTCGCTAGCCTACCAATACCAAGTGACTGCATTTTTTCTTGAAGAGTTTGGATAAAATCAACTGCTGCATTATAAAGTGTATCACGGCCGTCTAAAATAGCATGAACAACCACATCATTTAACCCTTCTTGTTTAGCAAGTTGCAAAAGAGTGTGTGCGTGTTCATCTAAAGAGTGAACACGTCCACCACTTACAAGCCCAATAAGGTGAAGAGTACTTCCTTGTTGTTTTACATGATTAATCGCTTGCAAAAAAGCTTTATTTTGAAAAAACTCTCCTGTATCAATAGACCGATTAATACGAGGAAGCATTTGGTAATAGACACGCCCAGACCCAATGGCCAGATGCCCGACTTCTGAATTCCCCATTTCTCCCCAAGAAAGCCCAACTTCCTCACCAGAGGCTCGCAAAGTCATAGCTGGATAGCTTTCAACCAGTTTATGAAAAAAAGGCATTTTTGATCGAGTTACTGCATTTCCTTCTGCATCTGGGGCAATACCAAACCCATCTAGAATAAGGAGCATGATTGGACGCGGACGTTTATGATAATCATTTGTATCAGACATAGAAATCCATTGTAACTAAGCTCCTCAAAGATATCAATTACTTGAAAGCTCTTCCTCAATTTCCATAAGCCTATTATATTTTACCAAACGCTCTGAGCGAGAAAGAGAGCCTGTTTTGATATATTGTGCATTTACAGCCACGCTTAAATCCGCAATGGTGGTATCAGTTGTTTCCCCGGATCGATGAGAAACCGAAACTTTATATTTATATGACTGAGCCATCAAAATTGCATCAATCGTTTCTGAAAGTGTTCCAATTTGATTAAGTTTAATCAAAATAGCATTACCAGCTTTTTGTTCAATTCCCAAAGCAAGCCGTTTAGGATTAGTAACAAATAAATCATCGCCTACTAGAGCAATCTTTTTACCTAAACGTTTTGTCATCTCTTTCCATCCCTGCCAATCATCCTCACTTAAACCATCTTCAAGAGAAATAATCGGATATTTTTTTATCAACAATTCATAATAAGAAATTAACTCTTCACTTGTAAATTGTTTTCCATCTCTTTTGAGAGAATAGACTTTCTTCTTTGAATCATAAAATTCTGAAGAAGCAGGATCAAGAGCAAAAAAAATATTTTTTCCTGGAATATAACCAGCTTCCCGAACAGCTTTTGTAAGAAACAAAAGCGCTTCCTCATTTTTTTTAAACGGAACAGCATATCCTCCTTCATCTCCCACTGCGGTTGTATATCCTTTTTTGGAAAGTAAAGCTCCAAGTGTATGGAAAATCTCGGATCCACAGCGTACACGTTCTTTAAATGAACGCTGAGTGGGAACAATCATAAATTCTTGAAAATCCAAAATCCATCCTGCGTGTGCTCCACCATTTAAAACATTCATTGTGGCAAAAGGAAAACTATAGCTCTCGTAAGATAACTCAAAAATCTCTCGTAAATACTTGTAAAGAGGCAAACTCCGCGCTTTTGCCCCAGCGTGTGCACAAGCAAGAGAAACACCTAAAATAGCATTAGCGCCTAAATGAGATTTGTTTTCTGTTGCGTCTAATTTTATCAAAAGCTCATCAATAATACGCTGATCAAAAACAGATTTACCGAGCAATATCTTTTGAATAACACTGTTTACATTATTAACAGCTTTTAAGACTCCTTTTCCTGCATATCGTTTTTTATCATGATCTCGCAGTTCTAATGCTTCATGAATTCCGGTTGAAGCTCCACTTGGAACCTGCGCAGTGCCTATGATCTTATCTGAAAGGTGCACCCTTACTTCAATAGTTGGATTTCCGCGCGAATCTAAAATTTCTCGAGCATGAATAGAGCGAATCATTGACATACAAAATAGTTAATTTTTTTGTAAAGCTTCAATACCTGGCAGTGTTTCTCCTGAAAGAAACGCAAGCATGGCTCCCCCACCAGTTGATAAAAGTGTAAATTGATTAGCTACACCAGCAGATTCAATCGATGGAAGCGTATCCCCTCCTCCTATAATAGTTTTGGCTTTGCCAGTTCGTGTGGCAATGGCCTTGGCTAGCATATGAGTTCCAGAACAAAAATCCGCTCGTTCACAATAACCAAATGGACCATTCCAAACAATCGTTTTTGCCTTTTGAAAAAAGGAACGGTATAGATCAAGTGTTTTTGTTCCAATATCAACAATCACATCATTTTTTTGAATATCTGCAAGGGAAATTATACGCATCTTTGATCGGCTTCTAAGACTCTTTGTTACTCCTACATCAAGTGGCAAAATAAGTTTATGAGCAAATTCTTTAAGAAATTTCTTTGCCAATGGAACTTCGTGCGGATCGTATAAAGAAGAGCCAATAGAAAAACCCTTGGCAAATAAAAATGGATGGGCTAAAGCTCCTCCAAGTAAAACAACCTCAGCGAGTGGAAGAAAATGCTGTAAAAGAGGAATTTTTGTTTCCATTTTTTTGCCGCCTAAAACAAGAACAAAGGGGGTACTTGGCTTTTTTCGTATTTGATCAAGCAAACGAACTTCTTGAACTAGTAAGGGTCCTGCATAGGAAGGCAACTCCTCAGTAATGGCATCAATAGATGCATGAGCACGATGACAATCTGCAAATGCATCATTTATATAAAGCTCGCCAAGTCGTGAAAGCGCAATCGCAAAAGATTTTTGATTTTCTTCTTCTCCTTTTTCAAAACGCAAATTCTCAAGCATTATCATTTGGCCATCCTCAAGATTTTCTGCCATTCGTTGTGCTTTTGATCCCACAATATCTCGAGATAAAGGTACGGGCAGATGCAAAAGTGATTCAAGCCGTTTTGCGATAGGAGCAAGTGAATAAGCACTGATACGTCTTCCACCTGGGCGACCAAGATGGCTTAAAATAATCACCTTAGCTCCATGTTGGCAAAGCCATTCAATATCCACAGCAGCGCGAGCCACTTTTCCAAAAGAACCTTCAAGCACTTCCCCTTTTTTTACTGGAACATTGGCATCAATACGTAAAAGAACCCGCTTGCCTTTGAGTGATTTTCCGTGTCGAATCGTTTGAAGTTGCATAGACTAAAACGAAATAAGAAGTAAAGAAATCTCTGGAGGATTCCATAAACGTGCACGTGGACCACTTTCTCCAATACCAGCACTAATAAACAATGGTTTATCTTGAACAAAAAATAAGCCTTTATCATAAAATCTTCCAAGCAGGGTTGGTAGTGAGGGAACAGAACCAATCCACGGAAGTCGAATCTGACCCCCGTGAGTATGACCAGAAATAGTAAAATCAATCTCCCTAGCGCTTGTATAAAGCACAACCTCAGGATTATGCGACAAAAGAATTTTTAAATCCTCGCTTGGCAAAGAACGGTCAATAGCTTGTGTTAAATTTCCGCCATTCCAAAGATCATCGATACCTATTATGGTAAAAGATTTTTCTTTGACCAATATCTGCTCACGCTCATTCTCAAGCACAGTAAAGCCTGTTTGCGAAAGCATATCTTTTACTGATTGAATACCACCATTAAGATAATCATGATTACCAGTGATAGCATATTTTCCATAGGGAGCATTAAGAGACGCAAGTGGCCATAAATCAAAGGCTTGGTGGCCTTTATTATAAATAGCATCCCCAAGGAAAAAAATAATATCTGGATCTAATGTTTCGATTTTTTGTACCACTCGCTCAATCCATGCAGATTTTTTGTAAGGACCCAAATGAGGATCAGCAATCACAACTGCTCTTAGAGTAGTGGTGGCATTATCTGAAAGTGTAATTGGTACAGTATAAGTAACAAGCATTCGTGGCTCAACAAAACTTCCATAAAAAAGAATTAACCAAATAATCGAACTTATAAAAAATAAAACACGTTTTTTTGTTTTATTCCATCTTTGAGTATTTGATGATAGCTCAATAAGAAAAATTCCAAAAGCAATAAGCAAAAATAAAATCAAACCATCAAACACTAAAGACATAAGCCTTTATTTATGTTTGCCAACGTATTGAACTAAATCCATCAAGCGTACAGAATATCCCCATTCATTATCATACCAAGCAAGTACTTTTAAAAGATCACCGTCGACCAGACGAGTCATTGACAAATCAACTGTAGCAGAATAGGAAGAACCAATAAAATCAGTTGAAACAAGTGGCTCTTGTGTGACAGCAAGTATTCCCTTCCATTCTTTTTGTTTGGCGGCTTTTTTAAAAAGAGCATTAACCTTTTCTACGGTTGTTTGCTGTTTTAATAAAAAAGTAAAATCTGTTAGTGAAACGTCAAGGGTTGGAACACGCACAGAAATCCCATCAAATTTTCCTCGCAGGGAAGTAATAGCTTCTGTAGTTGCAACTGCTGCTCCTGTGCTTGTTGGAATCATACTGATCATTCCAGAACGAGCGCGACGTAAATCGCTTTTATCCTCTTGTGGAAGTCCATCAACAAGATTTTGACCAGCAGTAACAGAATGAATAGTTGTAAGCATGGCTTTTTTAATCCCAAATGCTTTATGAATAATCTCTGCAACTGGTCCAGCGGAATTTGTTGTACAAGAAGCATTATTAACAACAGTATCTTCTCGTTTCCATGTTTTATGATTAACTCCAAATAATAAGGTCGGGGTTCCTTTGGCAGGAGCTGAAATTACCACTTGTTTAGCTCCAGCCTCAATATGATCAAGAGCTGCTTCTTTATTTCGAAATCTACCTGTTGATTCAACAATAACATCCACTTGATATGTTTTCCAAGGAAGCAATTTTGGATCACGTTGACTCACGACTGGAATTTTTTTTCCATCAATAACAAGATGATCTTTTCCTGCACTGACTTTATGATCCCAGGTTCGAAAAACCGAATCATATTTAAGAAGGTGGGCTAGTGTAGATGGTTCGGTCAAATCATTAATAGCAACAAATTCAACTCCTGGACGTTCCCATCCGGCTTTAAGAACTGTTCGGCCAATACGACCAAAACCATTAATCGCAACACGAAGCATAAAGAAAAAAATTAAGAAGTTAGAAGTTAGAATTATAACATATTTTTTATCAAAAAACCTGGAACAATTTTCCAGGCTTTTTTATCCATTTAAGAAATTGAAAACAAATTCTTAACCAATTTCGAATCGAGAAAAACGTTTAACCGCGATATTCTCGCCTAAGATGACAATATATTCTTTTAATAAGGATTCGATCGTTTTTGTTTCATCTTTTATAAAAAACTGTTCAAGTAAACAGTGATCTTCACAAAATTTATCAAATTTTCCTTGAACAATTTTTTCCACCACCTGAGCTGGCTTTCCAGAAGCACTTGCTTCTTCTTGATAAATTTCTTTTTCCTTTTGTTCAACTTCACTTGGAATATTGGTTCTATCTAAATAAGAAGGATTCATGGCTACTACATGCATGGCAAGCCCATGACATAAATCAACAAATTTTTCATTACGCGCAACAAAATCGGTTTCACACTGTATTTCAACCATTGCTCCTACTTTTCCGGTTGCATGAATATAGGCATATACACGCCCTTCTTTTGTTTCACGTTCAGCTTTTGAAGCAGCTTTGACTAAACCTCTTTTACGTAGTTCCTCCGCAGCTTTTTCTAAATCTCCCAAACTTACTTCAAGTGCCTTCTTTGCGTCCATCATACCAGCTCCGGTCATTTCCCGAAGTTCTGCCACACGTTTTGCATCAATCATAAATGAACTTAAGATTATTTTTATTTATGTTTTGTTTCTTCTTTTTGAATAGAAATAATTTGTTTTTTTCCTTCAAGAACAGCTTGAGCCATAAGACGAGTCAACATTTCAATAGATTTTATTCCATCATCATTAGCAGGAATAGGATAATCAACTTCTTGTGGATTTACATTTGTATCACACAAAGCAACCACTTTAGTTCGCATTTGTTTTGATTCCTCATAAGCGGTTTTTTCTTTGCGTAAATCAACAATAAAAATAACATCAGGTGTTTTTTCAAGAAAAGCAATACCACCCACCTTACGTTCTAAATCTTCAATTTTTCTTGAAAGCAATAATTGTTCTTTTTTTGTATATTTACGAAGTTCTCCTTTTGCTTGTTGATCTTTTAATTTTACGTATTGTTTGAGCACACGCTTAATCTCATCAAAGTTTGTAAGTGTGCCACCAAGCCATCGTTCTATTACATACGGCATTCCACAGAGCTCTGCTTGTTCTTTAATAATCCGCTGTGCTTGACGCTTGGTTCCAAGAAATAAAATAATTCCACCTCTTGAGGTAACCTCTTGAACATACTTAAGTGCTCCTTCAAGCTGAATCAAAGTTTTTTCCAAATCAATCACATGAACATCACGACGTTCTCCAAAAATGTACGGTTCCATTTTAGGATGCCAACGCGATGTTTGATGTCCAAAATGGACACCGGCTTGAAGCATTTCTTCAAGCGATGGAAGGGTAACAGACATAAAAAAAATTTCCTTAAAGCCTAGGGCGGGATAAATAAAGATTATAGGATTTACCTATAACAGGACCTTTATTTACCATTTTCCCGCCTGAGAGTTAATAATATAAGAAAAGTATAGAAAAATAGAACAAAAAGGTCAAGAAACATGATCAATTATTCATTTGTTTATTAGCTTAAAGTTAAAAGCACTAAGCTTTATTATAAACTCTTTTAAATGATCAACATTGCATCTCCAAAAGAAAAAAATCTATAGTCTTTTTGAATCGCCTCTTCATATGTTTGAATGATCGTTTCTCTACTAGCAAAAGCACTCACAAGAGCAAGTAGGGTTGATTTGGGCAAATGAAAATTGGTAATCATGGCGTCAATTATTTCAAACGAAAATCCAGGCTTAATAAAAAGATTTACTTCTCCACGATAAGCTTCAAATGATCCATTTTTTTTCACAATTCCTTCAAGTGTTCTTACAGTTGTTGTTCCAACAGCTATCACTCGACGACCATCTTTTTTTGCTTTATTTATACGTAAAGCTGTAATCTCATCTACTTCAACATATTCACTATGTATTTCGTGCTGTTCAAGTGTTTCTGTTTTGACTGGTAAAAAAGTTCCAAGTCCAACATGAAGTGTAATAAATTCCATTTGAATTCCTTGTTGTTTTAATTCTTGCAAAAGCCGATCAGTAAAATGAAATCCTGCAGTAGGAGCGGCTACTGAGCCAACTTGTTTGGCATAGACGGTCTGATAATCACTCAACTTCTCTGGAATCTGTTTAACATAAGGCGGAATCGGAATTTGTCCAAATTCATGAGCAAACTCTAAAACATTCGTTTTGCTAGCATCAATAACTAATTGAACAACCTCATGTTGTTTTGAAAAAACACGAGCCACTAGTTTTGAAGATAAATTAATCTCGGTTCCTTGTGAAAGTATCTTTCCTGGTTTTGCTAATACCTCCCAATAGGAGCTATTTATACTTTCTGATAAACACCGTAATAAGAAAATTTCTAAAGCCTTTCCATTAGCTTTACCGCTTAAACGTGCACGAAAGACTTTTGATTGATTAAAAACAAGCACATCGCCTGGATCTAGATAGTTTCCCAGTTCAAAAAAAGAAAGGTGATCTTTCTCACCTGTATTTCGATTTAAAACCAAAAGCCTAGAATGATCACGCGGCTGAGCCGAATATTGAGCAATAGAGGAAAAAGGGAGTTTATAAAAAAAATCGTTGGTCTGCATAAAAAATCAAAAAAAAGGTTTGACAGTCATAAAACTTATTGATATATTAGCGCCACTAGCCTACCAAAAACTATGAAAAAAACCATACATCCAACCTATTTTAAAGACGCAACTATTACTTGTGCTTGTGGAGCTATTTATCACGTTGGCTCAACTCTTCAAGAAATTTCAGTCGAACTTTGTGCAAAATGTCATCCGTTTTATACAGGAAAACAAAAAATTCTTGATACTGCCAGACGGGTTGAAAAATTTGAAGAACGACTTTCCAAAAAATCAATATCTCAAACAGGTAAAAAAATCAAGCGAGAAAAACGTGCAGTTACAAAAAACCAAAAACAACCAAAAGTCATTAATGAATCTCCTAAAAAAAATAAAACAAGCAAGTAAATTTGATAAAAGACGTTATGGATCTTATCTTTCTTTTGATTTGATCCTTGTAACGTCTTTTTTCGTTTATGGAACTTCTAGCTCATCTTGAACATAAGCGTCAAGAATTAAAACAACTTGAACGCGAATTAACTGATTCGCCCTCTGTTTCTGATTCTAATTTTTACAAACGATTTGCACAACTTAAAGATTTAATCGAGATCGGAGAGCATTATGAAAAAACTTTTAAAACATTAAACGAATTAAAAGAAATTATTCAAAATGAATCTGATCCTGAATTAAAACAATTGATTCAGGATGAGCTACTAACCCTTGAACAAACTCTACCAAAACTCAAACAAAATTTTTTAAGTACTCTGATTCCAAAGGATCCGCTTGATGAAAAAAATATTATTATGGAAATACGTGCAGGAACAGGGGGAGATGAATCAGCTCTTTTTAGCACACAACTCTTTCGTATGTATTCCAGATTTGCCGAACAACACAAATGGAAAATAATAATACTTTCTTCGCATCAAAATGATTTGGGTGGTTTTAAAGAAATTATTTTTTCGATAAAAGGAGTGGGGGCATATCGAAATCTCAAATATGAAGCAGGTGTGCATCGTGTTCAACGAGTACCAGAAACAGAAAAACAAGGTCGGGTTCATACATCTACGGTAACGGTTGCTATTTTACCCGAAATTGAAGATATTGATCTGCATATTGATCCAAAAGATATAACGGTTGAAACATCTACTTCTCAAGGAGCTGGTGGCCAAAGTGTTAATACCACGTATTCAGCTATCCGTATTGTTCATCATCCCAGTGGAATTGTTGTTATTTGCCAAGATGAACGCAGTCAACAACAAAATCGTGAAAAAGCCATGCAAGTTTTGCGTGCACGAATTTTTGCTTTTGAACAAGAAAAACAACGCAAAGAACGCGAACAAGAACGTCGAGAACAAATTGGAACAGGTGAACGTTCAGAAAAAATTCGAACCTATAATTTTCCTCAAGATCGCATAACTGATCATCGTCTTAAACAAAATTGGGGAAATATTCAAACTATTCTCGACGGAGATTTAAATGATATTATAGAACAATTACAGGCACAGGAAGCTCAGCAGTATATTCTTTATGACAGTCCTTGAAGTGCTTCAATGGGCCTCTTTAAAACTCAAATCAAACTTCACAGCTCCTGCACCAGAAACTGATACTCCCCTGCTTGATGCAGAACTATTATTAGCCACAGCCATGAAGGTTCAAAAAACTTGGTTATTTGCTCATTTTAATGATCCAGTTCGAGCGTGTGAGCTTGAATTGTTTGAACAACTATTAAATCGGCGTCTAGGAGGTGAGCCTGTTGCTTATTTGACTCAAAAAAAAGATTTTTTTGGCCGGTCGTTTTTTATCAATCCTTTTGTTCTTATTCCACGTCCTGCAACTGAAACGCTTGTTGAAGAGGCTATACACGAAACTTCGACGGTGGGAGAACATCCTTTACTGATTGATATTGGAACAGGAAGCGGAGTAATTGCTATCACCCTTGCGGCAGAAACAGGTTTACCTATTTTTGCAAGCGATAAAGATCCACATGCTTTGGCTATTGCCAAAAAAAATGCTCAAATCCATAATGTTCAAGATTTTATCGAATTTCAAACTGGACACCTGCTTGATCCGCTTGAGAAATGTATTCTGTCCTTAAAAGAACGTCTAAAAATCGTATTTACTGATTTAATCATTTGCGCAAATTTACCCTATCTTTCAACAAACGAATGGAAGAAAACACATTTAAGCGTTCAACAATTTGAACCAAAACATGCCCTTGAAGCAGGCCAAGACGGGCTTGAACTTTACTGGGAGCTTCTCCATTCATTAAAATTATATCGTGATCATTTTCCAAAACAAATCCGTTGTTTGTTTGAAATAGGTCCTTCTCAAAACAAACAAATTATCCAGATTGGAAAACATCTCTTTCCTCTTGCTTCATTTTGTATAAAAAAAGACCTTGAAGGCCATGAACGTATTTTTATACTTAAAGAAATCTAAAATTGAACAGCTTCTTTTAAGCTAACCACCTCGACCCAAGTTATACCAGGATTCCAAATGATTTCTTGATTGTTCTCATCATAAAAACGTAAACGATTTTTCACGGAATTCTTTTTCCATGAACCCAATATTATCTGACCATCTTGCAAAATAATTGCTTCTCCTTGTCCAAGGGTGCGTATTGATCGATGACCAATCGCATTAATCACTGTAATATCAGTTATCATAATGGCTATATTATCCGCAAAAATCATCTCTCCATTTTGAAGAAGAAATTTTTGTCCATTTTGTTTGCGTTCATATCGGTTCATAGATGGCTCATAAACCCAAGTTGCCTCATAGCCAAATACAGGTGAAAACTGAATCGAAACTTCAGGAACATCATGAAAATTTGTAGGAATTAAATGGTCTTTGAATGACCAAACTTCATATAAGGGTTCACGCGCGTACCCTTTATTTTTCTTTTGTTCAAAGGCTTGAGAAAGAAGCTCTGAGGAAGTATAAACATTATGAGGGGCAAACCGATCAGATGAGCGCCAAAAAAAAGATCCAAAAAAGAATTGATTTAAATCAAATGTTTCACCACTAGCAATAAGATCTAAGGCTTGGTCTGAACCTCCAACATGAGCATAAAGAGAAAAAAATTCATTTGCCCAATCTAAATAATACGGTCGAGCTGAACGTACTGGACCAATTTTTTCAACCTCTACATCAGATGAATAGAAAGCTAAAAAACGTGGAATATTTCCTTCAACCGGGGCTTCTATCACAAGAAAAGCCTTTTCTAAACCACTTAATGGCCAAGCATCAGCACTATTTTCAACCATCACAGAATAAACAGATGGTTTATTTATGACTTGATGGCTCTTTTTTCCAGTTAATGGATGACGAAAAATAATTTCTGTCTGTGTCAATGAAACATTATTTTCTAATGTTTCATTCGCAAGAGGTTCCTTATTTGGTGATAGCCCATAAACAAAGAAAATAATAAGACCTAAACAAATGAAACAAACTAAGCTAAGAAAAAAAAGATTTTGTTGTTTTTTAAATAATCGCTTCATGGCGGTATTTACCTCTAGTTTAAGATGCCTCTGGCGTCTTAGCCGCATCTTCTTCTTCAGGTACCTCTTCCTTCTTTCCAACTCGCTCAACTTGACTAACATCTTCTTGAATTGCCTCATCTAATTGTTTTAATTCTTCATCTGTTCGTGGAGGCATGACTGTTACCAAAGATAAATCATTCTCATCTAAAATCTGGACTCCTTCTGGACAAGAAATATCAGAAACACGAATAACATCATTAAATGTTTTTAATGTAGAAAGATCAATCTCAAGTGTTTTAATAAGATCGCGTGGTAAAGCACGTACCTGAACTGTATGTCGACTTGAGATAAGTGTTCCGCCAAGTTCACGCACAGCTGGGGCTTCCCCAACTAAATAAAGTTGGACATCAACAACTAGTGGTTTATCCAAATCAACCCGACGAAAATCAGCATGAATCATTTGATCTTGTACACTGCTGCGTTGGAAATCTTGAATTAATACAGCTTCAATTTCACCTGTTTCCATCTCAAGATCAATTAATGTACTTTCTCCAGCTTGTTGATAGATACGTAAAAATGCCTGTCTATTTACTGAAATATTGATCGGATTCTTTCGAGCACCATAAATAATAGCCGGAATAAACCCTTCATCTCGCAGTTCATTCGTTTTACGACCGATTATTTCTCGTTTGATTGCTTTTAAAGTAAATGCCATATTTTTAAAAAGGTAAAGATAAGACGGCGTTATTGTGCCCATTTCTCTTTTTCCTGTCAATTTTACTCTTTAATTTTGTTCTCGTGTGAGTTGACTCTTTAACTAATAATGAAAAAAAATTAGACTCGCTTGCTTTCTCTTGCAGACAAATATGCATGTTCAAAACCATATCTAATGAAATAGATTTTTTTGAAGAGAGGGCAAGAGCGTCCTCAAAGGTTAAATCAGTTAAAATTCCAATAAAACTCGCTCCCATTTGTTGAGAAAAAAGCAAAGCGAGAACCGCGTGGGCACATTTTTGACAGTGCAAATGAAGAAAATGTTTCCCACCTTCTTGCCATAAAAGATGAATCTTTGTGTGAACGTATGTGGTATGGCAAAAGGGACATTCAGATACAGCCGAAGGAGCCCCATGAAAAAATTCAGAAACTTGTTTTGGAAGCATAGAAAATGAGTCTACCTATTTTTATCCATTTTGTCCAAATGAACGTTGACGCATAATGCTTTGAATAATGCCAACTAAGCATAAAAAAACCATAAGTGAGCTTCCGCCATAACTTACAAATGGCAAAGTAATACCTGTTACAGGCAAAAGAGCAAGATTCATCCCGATGTTAACAACAAATTGCAAAAAGAAAAGCGATCCAATACCAAAAAGCAAGTATTGAGCAAAAGAATCTTTTGTTTTATATAGAGCTTGAAGAATGCGGATGAAAAAAAGGAAAAAAATAAAGAAAAAAACTAATACACCAACAAACCCTAATTCTTCGGCAATAACTGCAAAAACAAAATCTGTCTGACTTTCCGGAAGAAATCGAAGTTGATTTTGAGATCCAAAACCAAGACCTTGACCAAACCACTGCCCACTACCAATAGCAATTAATGCTTGAGAAACATTATAACCTTCCCCAAGAGGATCTTGAGAAGGATAAAAAAATGTTTGTAAACGTGCTTGCTGATAATCTTCTAAAACAAACAACCAACCAAATAAACTTATACCTATAAAAATAGATAAAAGAAGAACAATAAAACGTTTACGCATACCAGCAAAAAGGAGCATAAACAACCAAACCCCTACAAATAAAAGAGCTGACCCCATATCTGGTTGTAGTAAAACAAGTAAGGTAGGAAATAAAACAATAAACCCACTTTTTAAAATATCTTGAAATGAAAGTGGTAATGGACGATCTGCTAAAAAACGAGCAAAAAAAATAATAAAACCCATTTTTGCAAATTCAACTGGCTGAAAAGAGATGTTTCCTAATTCAAACCAACCTTTTGTTCCGCGAATGGTCTGACCAAAAATAAGGACAGCAAGCAGAAGCAAAATACATATAGCGTAAATAATATGATGATAGCCTTTCAAAAATCGATAATCTGTTTGAAAAAAAAAGAGGAGAAATAAAAAACCAAGGGAAAAGGCAAGTAATTGTTTTTTTAATAAAAAAAATTCTGTGTTTTGTTGAGAAAGGGCAACAGAATAAATAGCAAGAAAACCAAATAAAACTAAAAGAAAAACACATAGAAGGAAAATACCATCCATGCCGCGCAAAAAACGATAAACTTTTGAAAACATAATAATCTTAAATAGGCATGAATGCAGATGGATCAAATAAAAGGATGTCTGGAATTACTTCGATACGGCTTACAGCTGGTAGTGTTCCAAGCCAATGAACGGATACTGTACGCTCTTCAAGTGCTTTTAATGATGACAAAGTGGTGGATGTTACTCCTGCTACTGTATTACCACGAATAAGAAAGATAAAAAACCTTGGCTCCCAATAACCAAAAGCAGTTTTATTTTTTAAACTAAACTCAATTTGCCCAACCGTTTTTCCGTTTATTTCTAATTCTCTTGAAAAACGAGTGTCTGAAATTTCAAAAGCAATACGATCACTCAACCATGTTTCATAATCTGAAAATACATGAGCGTCTAAGCGTTTCCAATCAATTTGGGAAATATAAATTTTTGCTTGAACTGGCTTTGTGGATGTTTTATAACCTAAAAAAACTAATGGTTTTTCTGATCCTGGTAGAATAAAACCTCTCTGTGTGGGTGTTGTTTCTCCATTTTGAAAAATAAAAACATAATCAAATGTAGCCCACCATTCCGAATTTGGATTAGTTATTTGAGTATAAAAATCATATTGATTATCTCCCAAAGAAAACACAGAAACAGGATTAATTTCCAAATTAAGTGCAGTGTGTGATTTTGAAAACTGATGAAGTTCTTTTTGTCCTAAAACAGCCATGGAAGAAGTCTCAAATTCAACAAGATCAGAACGCAATAAAAATGTCTCAATGAACACCCATCCAGCAAAACTAATAAGCATAAGGTCGACCACAAACCAAATACCAAAAATAAGTGATCGTAAAAAAGATCGATGCTCAATAAACCACAAAGAACGCTCAAAGGTGCGTTCAGTTTTTGTATCTAATGACTGCAAAATTTTTCTATTCATACCATATATCTACCTGGTTTTATGAATAGTATAACATATTTATATTCATCTTTTCTTTTCCCTGTTTTCATGATATGATTTGAAACTTGGTTTTCTATAGAGTTTGTTTTTCTTATAAAGAATATAGACTATAAACCCCAAGTGTTCATGATCTCATGCTTGTCTCTTTTATTATGCCAAAATCATCAATACAAAAAATAGAATCAAAAAAACAAACAGCTTCCTCTTATGATGCTAAACACATCCAAGTGCTTGAGGGGCTTGAACCTGTTCGCAAACGACCTGGTATGTATATTGGATCCACTGGCCCAAGTGGACTCCATCATCTTATTTGGGAAGTCATGGATAACTCCTTTGATGAAATAATGGCAGGCTATGGAAAAAAAATTATCCTGCGATTATTACCTGATCATAAAGTATCTGTTGAAGATGAAGGTCGGGGTATTCCTGTTGATATTCATCCACAATACAAAAAATCAGCTCTTGAACTTGTCATGACAAAACTTCATGCAGGAGGAAAATTTGGAGGAGAAGGCTATAAGGTTTCTGGAGGATTACATGGAGTTGGTGTTTCTGTGGTTAATGCACTTTCAACAAATTTACGTGTAGAAGTTAAGCGAGATAAAAAACTCTGGGTTCAAGAATATCAGTATGGAAAACCACAAGAAAATGTACATACTATTGGAAAAGCAAATGGTACTGGAACAAGGGTTATTTTTTCTCCTGATCCAACGATTTTTGAAACTGTTGAATTTGATTTAGATACTATTCTTGATCATCTGCGCCAACAAGCCTATTTAACCAAAGGAACCTATTTGCTAATTTGTGATGAACGTGAAAAAGAAAACCATCACTCCTATGCCTTTTATTTTGAAGGCGGAGTTGCTTCCTATGTACGTCATATCAATCGTGGAAAACCCAAAAAACATCCAACCTTATTTTATATTGAAAAAACTGATCCAGTTACAGATGTTGCAATGGAAATCGGATTTCAATACACAGAAGAATATCATGAAGCGATTTTCTGCTTTACAAATAATATTCCAAATCCAGAAGGTGGCATGCATTTAATTGGACTGCGTTCAGCTCTAACCCGTGAACTAAATCAATATGCTCGTACTAAAGGACTCCTTAAAGAAAAAGACTCAAATTTAACTGGGGAAGATGTGCGTGAGGGATTAACAGCGGTTCTTAGTATTAAACTTCGAGAACCACAATTTGAAGGTCAAACTAAAGCAAAACTTGGAAACCCAGAGGCTCGTACAGCTGTGGAAAGTATTTTTGGTGAAGCTTTACGTATTTTTCTTGAAGAGCACCCACGCGATGCAGAAGCTATTGTTGGTAAATGTATTCTGAGTGCTCAAGCTCGAGCTGCTGCTCGAGCTGCTCGAGAGACAGTCCTTCGAAAAGGAGTATTAGATGGGCTAACGCTCCCAGGAAAATTAGCTGATTGTTCTTCAAAAGATCCAGAAAAATCTGAACTATTTATTGTTGAGGGAGATTCAGCTGGAGGATCTGCTAAACAAGGACGTAATCGTGAATTTCAAGCCATACTTCCATTAAGAGGAAAAATCCTTAATGTTGAGCGAGCACGTCTTGATCGAATGCTAAATAATAATGAACTTAAATCTCTTATTATTGCCCTTGGAACTAATATTGGAGAGGGTTTTGATTTACAAAAATTACGTTATCATCGAGTGATTATTATGACAGATGCAGATGTTGATGGCGCACATATCCGCACTCTTTTACTTACCTTATTTTTCCGTTATTTCCCTGATCTGATCCGACAATCTCATATATATATTGCAAAACCGCCTTTATATCGTATTCAGGTGGGTAAAAAATTTTGGTATGCTTATTCAGATGAAGAACGAGATATTGTTGTCAAACGTGAAACAAGCCCAGAAAAGACATCGGTTACGATTCAACGTTATAAAGGACTTGGTGAAATGAATCCAGAACAATTATGGGAAACTACTATGGATCCAGCTAGTCGTGTCATGAAACAAATTACCATTGATGATGCTGAACAAGCAGAAGAAATTTTTGATATTCTCATGGGTTCCGATGTTGCACCACGTAAACGATTCATTCAAACACGGGCAAAACAAGTGCAAAATTTGGATATTTAAATCACCTTAGGGTTTATGTATTTGCCAAAAAATATAAAATCTCCTACTATAGGACTTAATAAGCCCCACGGGGCTTTTAAAATATGGAAACAATGGAAAAATCAAAAAAGTTTAGACCGGTTTTATATCTTCAAGAAGCTAAAAGTGAGCTTTTGAAAGTTCATTGGCCTTCAAAAAAGGATACTCTTCGCTATTCCCTATTTATTATAGGTCTTAGTCTTGGGGTCGCTATTTATTTTAGTCTGCTTGATTGGATTTTTACCCTTGGATTTGAAGCCTTTATCTCTCTTGGTAATTAAAGCTCTTTTTTATTTTGTATGGCAAAACAAACAGCCCAACATGGAAAACGTTGGTATGCACTTCACACCTATTCTGGGTATGAAGAAAAAGTAACAAGTAATCTTCGTCAACGTATTGAAACCATGGATATGGAAGATAAAATCTTCCAGGTTTTAGTTCCTAAAGAAAAAAAAATAAAAATTAAAAATGGTAAGCGAAGGATGATTGAAGAAAAAATATTTCCTGGATATGTGCTTGTTGAAATGATTGTAACCGATGATTCTTGGTATGTGGTGCGTAACACCCCAAATGTAACTGGATTTATTGGCACAGGTACAATCCCTACCCCTATTTCTCAAGAAGAAATGGATGCCCTTCAAAAACGCATGGGTGTAAATGAACCTGAATATAAATTAGATGTTGAAATTGGAACACCAGTTCAGATAATCGATGGTCCATTTAAACATTTTGAAGGAAAGGTCGCAGAAATTGATGAAGGTCGCGGAAAAATTAAAATTCTTGTCAATATGTTTGGTCGCGAAACACCAGTTGAACTCGATTTTCTCCAAGTCAAAAAAGTTTGATTCTTGTTCCTAATCCCTATTCTTTATTCCTAATTATTATTCATAGGATGGTTGCCCATATTTTATTGGGAATCCATACATAAACAAAACCCTATGGCCAAAAAACTTAAAACTCAAATTAAACTTCAGATACCAGGAGGTGCGGCAACCCCTGCCCCTCCAGTTGGACCAGCTCTTGGACAACATGGTGTGGCAATCGGTGACTTTGTTAATCAATTTAATGAAGCCACAAAAGATCGTCGAGGAGAAATTGTTCCATGTGTAATTAATGTCTATGAAGATCGTAGTTTTGACTTTATCATGAAAGTGGCTCCAGCTTCTGAGCTCATTAAAAAATCTGCTGGTGTTGCTAAGGGTTCAGGTAAACCTCTTTCCGAAAAAATAGGAAGTATTACAAATGACCAACTCCGCGATATTGCTATCAAAAAAATGACAGATCTTAATACAGATAATGTTGAACAGGCTATGAAAATTATTGCTGGAACAGCCAGACAAATGGGAATTGAAATTAAAAATTCATAATTGTGGGACCTTGGAAAAAAATCCATGGATCTACACCACGATATCTTTATGCCAAGTCAACGTTTCATTGCAAATAAAACACCAATTGAAAAGAAAAAAACTTACCCAATCGAACAAGCAATAGCTCTTTTAAAAGATATGCGTTCTGCAAAATTTGATGAAGCTGTAGAGATTCACATACGACTTGGAATTGACACAAAAAAAAGCGAACAACAAGTACGCGGAACATTAGTTCTTCCACATGGAACTGGAAAGACAAAGCGCGTAGCTGCATTTGTGGAAGCTGAAAAAGAATCAGAAGCAAAAAAAGCAGGAGCTTATTTAGTTGGATCTGAAGAATTGATTGAAGAAATTACAAAAACAGGAAAAATTGATTTTGATGTAGCAGTTGCCACACCTGCCATGATGCCTAAAATGGCTAAGCTGGCTAAACTTCTTGGTCCACGCGGTCTTATGCCAAACCCAAAAACAGAAACTATTGGGTCAGGTATTGGAAAAATAATTGAAGAACAAAAAGCCGGTAAAATTAGCTTTAAAAATGATGATACTGGTAATGTTCATCAGGTTATAGGGCGCCTTTCTTTTTCTCAAGATCAGTTAAAAGAAAATCTTTTGCTCTTCATGCAAATACTTAAAAAACTTCGACCAAGTGCAGCAAAAGGTGATTTTATTCGTTCAGCTACTATTACCTCAACCATGGGTCCTGGTATAAAAATAGAAATTTCATCCTAAACAAGACGGCTATGTTAGAAAACTCCATAAGCGGAGCTTTGCCGATTCAGAAAATCCAAAATCTTATCCAAACAAGATCAATCATTGGTGTTAAAGAAGATCATCCTGTTCAACCATCATCGATTGATCTATCTATTTCCAATGAAATTTACCGTATGCGAGGGAGCTTCCTCCCTCAAAAAGGAGAATCTGTTCGTGATATTCTAAGAGAAGGAATATTATTTCCTACTTCCTTAGATATTCCTTTAGAACTTCAGGGAATTTATCTTGTTCGTTTACAGGAAACCCTCGATCTACCAGTAGATATTCATGCGTATGCAAATAATAAATCATCTTCTGGGAGAATTAATTTGCAAACACGCCTTATTGCTGATGGTGTCCCTCAATTTGATAAAATTCCTCCTGGATATCAAGGTGAACTTTGGCTTGAAATCATTCCAAAATCATTTCCAGTTAAATTAAAAACTGGTGAATACTTGAATCAGATTCGATTTTTTCAAGGAGATGCGCGTCTAAGTCAACAAGAACATTTTGAATTACATAAAACTCAAAGGCTTCTTTATAATATTGATGGTAAGCCATTACCCGAAGAAACATTAATCATTGATCCAGATGGCCTAACCACTACGATTGACCTTTCAAGTCAACAAATCATTGGATTTAAATCCACTCCCACCACTTGTAGACTGCTTGATTATACTCAAAGAGATTTAAACCCTTTTGATTTTTTTGAACCTATTTATCGCCCAAAAAATGGTCAGGTGGTTATGCGTCGAGGAGAATTTTATATTTTTGTTACAAAAGAATTTTTACGTGTTCCCCTTGGATTTGCTATGGAAATTACGCCATACAATCCAAGCAGCGGCGAATTTCGTTCTCATTATGCAGGCTTTTTTGATCCAGGATTTGGTTTTGGAAATAAAGGAGAAATTCTTGGAACTCCAGCTGTCCTTGAAATCTTTACCTATGATAATGATTTTATCTTACGAGATGGACAATCTATTTGCAAAATCGTATATGAACGCCTTATAGAACCATCTTTAATTTCTTATGGAGATCCGTGTCTTGGAAGTCATTATTTTAATCAACGCGGACCTCAACTTTCCAAACACTTTTCTATGAATAAGCTTCTTTTAAACTAATTCTATATAATTTATTCATCCTCTTCATTTATCTGTGCTCTTAGACGCTTAGAAGATTGACGGGCTTCTGCATCTGCTCTTGCCCATGGATAGTCGTTATAATCAACAAATTGTAATAATCCGATTTGAGAAAGCCATGGAGCTTTCTCTTTTAAAATTATATCCATCTTTTGACAGATACGCCGATAGTCTGGGTGTCCCTGAGCAATGGTGCGCAGTTCCAATAAATGCTGGGCTTCTCGCAAATTAAATCCCATCATAAAGCGTATGTGATGCCCAAAAAGAACCGTATATTGTGCAGCATCAGATCCAAGGGCTAAGACCACTTGATCAAATAAATAAGCAGCTTGTTTTTGCATATTATTTACTTCTTCTTCCATTCCAATTGCAATAATATCAGCAGGAATAGTAAACCCAAGATGTGGATTTAAATATTGACGTTGTTGAGTAAGCATCCGGTGACGGTGGAGATCGCGAAAAATTCCATAATTTCCTACTACTTCAAATGTGCACGGATACCCGTGCTCAAACCCACGATGAGAACGATCACGCCGAGAAGAACGTTTACTAACAATTGCCTTAAGTAAATCTGTCAAATGTTCTTTTGACTCTTGTAAAAGCCGATAAACAATTTTATCAAATGGCCAATGAACATGAGGAAAATATTGAGTAGCAAGCATAGAAGCAATAGCTTCCTTTGAATCTTCAAGGAGCGCTATTTGATGAACCCACTTAACTTCTTCGCTTGACGGAACAGCAGTTAAAAATTCTGGAAAAAAGATTTGTATTTGAGAAATAATTTGCTGATCCATTTCTTTCCAATAAGTCTCGCCACCTGGACTAGCGCGTTTAACATATTTAGGAATTTGTTTATTAAGAGTCTCATGAAGCCTTGTGGCAATATCATGAAATTCTGGATTAGATGATGAATATAAACGTTTTAAAAGATGTTCAAAAACACGCCCATTGGCAACCATAGCCACATTTGTAAGCGTGGAAGCAGGCAAAATAATACGAGCTACATCACAAGCACGACATCTTAAATCGAATCCATAAGCACGCAAAAATTCTTTTTTCTCTTTTTCATTTGATAGCTCGTTTAAATGATATTTTGTTGAATCATCAGGACGGATCGCATAAACTGCTTCATGAGATGGTTTTATTGATTGATAATAATTAGTTAATTTATCAACTAATTTAACATAAAGCTCAAAGCATGCGTCCATAGTTTTAATATACAAATCTGCATGCGGACTTTCCATAATTCGATGCTCCCGTAGATAAAACCAATGGCCACTCACAGGATCGCGTTGTGAATAAACTACATAGCGGCTTGATTGTTCGATAAAGCCACCCAGTCGACGATCTTCAATTATTTTTGTGGCGATATTACTGACTGAATTGAATAAAACCGTAGCATACTCAAGCTCTTGCACAGAATCATCGCCATATTGAAGCAAAATACGTTCAATAATTTGATCAAGTTTTTTTGCTTTAATTGAACCTATTGGAAGATCAAGTTTTTCTGCTTCTTGACTTGATTTAACCAAAAATTCATCTACAAGAACATCAAGAATCGTTCCAGTAATACGGCTTTGCCGCGCAAGCATCGCGCCTGTAAGCCCAGCCAGACGATTTGTATCAATAGCTGTAACCGTACTTTCTGGAGACAAAAGATAAGGCTTGGCGAGTTCAAATAGTTCCTTACGCATAAATGAACGAAATGGAAGAGTTTTTCCATCTCCAAAAGCCACATATTCCTCTTGAATTTGCTCTCCACTTTCTGTTTGAGAAATGGCCTCAAATGAACCAAATCGATCGGAAAGGAAACGTTGAATAAAACGTAATTCTTGTAAAGACATAGAAATTTATAGTACTTAAATTTGCCTCCCATTTCCAGAGGATAACTTTTTCGCTACAATAAGGGCTTATGCAAGTCTCTTTTCAACGTACTTCCCCATTGGTTCCATTGCCTCTCTATCAGACTGCTGGTTCAATTGCTTTTGATATTGCGGTTCTTGAAGAAAAAACTCTTGAAGCAAGTGAGATCTATTTGTTTTCAACAGGGCTTATTATACAAGTTCCAAAAGGATATGGACTTATTTTAGCTAATCGTTCTTCTAGTGCAAAGAAAAAACTCACACTTATAAATGGAATAGGAATTATTGATCAAGATTACTGTGGTCCAAAAGACGAACTTTATTTAGCTGTAAAAAATATTGGGGAAACAATATACAAAGTACAAGTAGGCGAACGACTGGCTCAAGGATTTTTTATTCCGATTGAACGAGTTGAATTTATTGAAAAGGCTATTGACGTAAAAAATAGTCGTGGTGGATTCGGATCAACCGGATAATTTGTTATACTTTTAAGTATGGGTTCTATGAAAAATGGAAAAATGATCATGATTGATGGAATTGGGGGCAGTGGAAAAACAACTATTATTCATGCTCTTAAAGAATGGATGGAGACACAAGGAAAATCTTTTTTTGATTTACAAATGTGGTCAAAAGAAAATAGGTGTCCACCTTGTTTTGAAGAAGTAAAAGATCACGATGTTTTTTTTACCTTTGAGCCTACGCGAACTTGGATAGGAGAAGCAATTCGATTTGAACTTGCTCGCGAAGATGATCCTTATGGAGCTGTTGAACTTGCCCATGCCTTTGCTCTTGATCGTCAGATTATGTATAAACGGCTAATTATCCCAGCTCTTGAGCATGGAAAAATTATTTTGCAAGATCGTGGTATTAGTACATCACTTATTTATCAACCTATTATGAAAGGGGGAATTACTATTGAAAATTTGCTTGAAATTCCTGGAAATGCCCTTGCAATGAAATATGCCCCTGATCATTTAATTTTAACAGATCTTGATTCTCAAAAAGTAGTTGAACGCCTTTCTCTTCGAAGTGAAGAATCAAAAGGTGTTTTTACTCAACTTCCATTACTTAAACAAGCTTCCGAGCGCTTCCATTCAGCTTGGTTTGCCCAACTTTTTGAATCTTATGGAACTTGTTTACATTGTTTTCGCACAGATTTATCAACACAAACAATGATAAAACACATAAAACTTATTCTTGCCAATTTATTAAACTTCTCCTAAATCTATGTCTAATCTTATTTCGGTTGGCCAAATTATTGATCGATCATGGGAAATCTATCGTCGTTTCTTTTTAATTTTTATAAATATTGCTGGTTGGTTACTTATACCAACGTTTATTGGGCTTATTGCACTTGCTCTTATTCCTTCTGGAAGTGCTGTTATAACTGGCCAAACTTTATCAACAAGTCAAACAATTGGAGCTATTCTTTTATCAATAAATAATTTTTTTCTTGCTCCTATTATTGGTATTTGGGTTTTTATTACTCTTATTCGAACCACCTCTCATTTACTTGAAAAACAACCTATAAATATCTCCAAACAAATGAAAGAAAGTTGGAACTATTTTTTACCTATTATTTGGGTTGGAATTCTTGTTACCTTGCTTATAGTGGCAGCTCTTTTATTTATTGCTCCAGGGCTTATTTTAAACATTATTGGCGGAATCTTTTTTATTGATTTCCTTTCAATTATTGGAGCTATTCTTATTCTTATCGGTGCTATACTTGCTGTTATTTTTGGTTTCCGATGGCTTATTCATTATGCTTTTGCCCAGTATATTCTCTTAATCGAAAATGTTCGTGGAAAAAAATCCCTCACCCGAAGTCGTGAGCTTGTGGCACAAAAATTCTGGCCATTTTTTATAAGACTTGTCATTCCAAAAATGATCTTTTTTCTTATTGCTATTATTGCTGAATCAGCAATTCTTTATTTTGCTGATGCAGGTATTAAACTTCTTGTTGGTTTAAACGCAGATCTTGAACTTCGATTAACAAGTATGGCAGCTGCTTTTGCTCTTAGTCTTATAACAATTCTTATCAATCCTCTTATTATTACCGCTGATTTACTTCTTTACCAAAGCCTCAAAGAACAAAATCTTAAAAAAGATGTATGAAATCGTTTTTGGTAATTCTTGAACAAACTGCGCGTATTTACCGTCGGTATTTTTTGATTTTTATTGGAATTGTAGCTTGGATTCTCTTTCCAGGAGCTCTTCGTATTTTTAGCTCTTATCTTCTTCCAGATCCATTTTCGTTTATTTTTTCATGGATATTTCTCGTGCTTGAAATTGGTATGACCATCTGGATAAGTATCATCCTTCTTTTTCTATTTTTTTCTATAAATCAAAAAAAGTCTGTACGTGTTTCTCATCTTTTTTCAAAAGCCCTTCATCTTTTACCACGTTTTTTTCATATTACTATTATAAAAACTATAGCTACTTTTGGTGGATTTCTACTTCTTATTGTTCCTGGATTTATTTGCTCTGTTTGGTTTGCCTTTGCGGAAATCACTTTTTTATTTGAAAAAAAACAAGGATTACAAGCACTTACTCAAAGCAAAGAACTTGTTCGTGGTCGTTTTTGGCCGATTACATGGCGGTTACTTGCAGGAACATTATTTCTTTTTTTTATTTATCTTATTATTCTTGGGCTACTTGAAATATTATTTATTTTTATGCTTGGGTTGCCAGAAGATGGACTTTCACCTATTCTTGAGGAAACCCTAGCTCTTTTTGTAGATCTTTTTACCCTGCCGTTATTTTCTGGATTTATATTTTTACTTTATGAAGAAGTTCGACAAACCAAATCAAAAGGAACAAATATATGATGAAACTTGAATCTATTATTGGTCTTGAGATTCACATTCAATTAAAAACCGTCTCTAAAATGTTTTGTCCTTGCCCGACCATTGATCGAGCCATGGCACCAAACACCCATATTTGCCCAATCTGTACAGGACACCCAGGCACCCTACCCACTCCAAATAAACAAGCGATTGAGTGGGCTATTCTTATGGGGCTTGCTTTGGGTTGCCAAATAGCCTCACATTCTAAATTCGATCGAAAAAATTATTTTTATCCAGATTTACCAAAAGGATACCAGATTTCTCAATTCGATTTACCTATTGCAACAGGTGGAATGTTTGAAGGAATTCGTATCACGCGCGCTCACCTAGAAGAAGATGCTGCAAAACTTTTACACGATACTTCCAAAAAAACCTATGTTGATTTTAATCGTTCTGGAGTCCCTCTTATTGAAGTAGTTACTGAACCAGATTTTAGATCCCCTGAGCAAGCAAAAACATTTTTGCAATCCTTGCGTTTACTTGCCCGCTATCTTGATATCTCAGATGCAGATATGGAAAAAGGTCACCTGCGTTGTGACGCTAATATTTCTTTGCGTGAAATTGATGAACAAGGCCTGCCATTATCTTTGACCCTTTCTGCTAAAACCGAAATCAAAAATTTAAATTCATTTCGATCTGTGGAACGCGCGCTTTTTTATGAAATCGAACGTCAAACCAAACTTTGGCAAGAAGGCCACCCACCATCCGTTTCCTCAACTCGTGGATGGAATGAAGAAAAACAAATCACCGAAGAACAACGAATTAAAGAAAGCTCAGAAGATTATCGCTATTTCCCAGAGCCAGATCTTACTTCACTTGAACTCACTCCTTTTACCGAAATCTTGCAAGGAAAAATTCCTGAGCTTCCTCGACAAAAAATTGAACGATTCAAACAAGAATATAAGCTACCAGAAACAGAGGCAAAACTCTTGTGTGAAGATCTTGCTCTTTCAAATTTTACAGAGCAAGTACTTTCCGAGCTTTATGAATGGCTGCCTAAAGAAGCATTATCTTCGCAAGAAATATTGGGTAAATTTGTAAGCACTTGGCTTGTAAACAAGCTAATCGGTTTTTTGCATGATCGTACGATTACTATTGATCAAGCAAATATCACTGCAGAAAATTTTGCTGAACTTCTCTCTCTTATTTTTACAAAAAAAATCACCCCAGCAAGCGGACTGATTATTTTAGAAGATATGATTGATACTGGAGCAGATCCAAGCCAGATTATGCAAGAAAAAAATCTTGAGAGCGTTTTTGATGAAAATATAGTGCATGAAGCAGTTCAAATAATTTTACAAAATAATCAAAATGAGATAGAACGTTATAAAAACGGAGAGGAAAAGCTCTTTAAATTTTTCTTTGGTCTTGTGATGCGCCAAATGGCTGGAAAAGCTAGCCCAGAGATGGTTGAAAAAATTTTGGCTGAGGAGTTTAAAAAAATCTAAATACTATCTTTGCAAGGAGCAAAGCGACAAAGTAATCTCCTCGTTTCCACCGTCATAAAATTAGAGTTCAAAAATCGCAGAGTGTTAATAAAACACTTTTCGATGTTTGAACTTTAATTTTCGTTTGCAAAAAAGGAGGAAGCCATGGGCTGGTACGTACCTGCGGATGTGGTTATTGAGGATGAGGGCACAATTGTTCTTGCTGAAACAAGCCCTCCAAAATCAGCAATTATTGAAAGACTACTGCTGGTAAACAACGGACAAACTCTCAATGAGTGGGAAAAACCTGTCGAACAACTTGTATATTTATTCTTAGAAAATATTGATGAAGAATTTAGGGTTAGGAGAAAAAAATATAATGTAGAAATGAAAAACTGGCAAGAATTTAAATCTAAAAATATTTTCAGACGAACAGTCCTTTGGACAAATAGAATGGTTCCACCAAATCCTGGACTTTATCCACCGACTTTTGAAGTTATAACAGATTATTATATAGAACGTCTGTCTCAATTTATGCGCAACCTCTGTGCTGAAAGGCACATAATGAATAGACAATGCCCAGGAAGTGGAAATGAACTTCAAGTCGTAGAACATAAGGCGTTGCTTGTGTATCAAAAACTTTCAAGAATCTCTCGAAGACAACAGAGAAGTAAATAAATTTTCATAATCTCTCCGCACCGCCAGGGTCTCCTGGCGGATTTTTTTTATCTATCTTCTATCTTCCATCTTCCCCCAAAAAAAACACAAAACCCCTGGAATCCTCCAATTCCAAGGGTTTTTCGTTTGGGCCTGAGAGATCAGACACCGACCGCTAAGGAACTACCAACGTTGATCCGATGAACAATCCTGGCCCTCATTGGTCGGTTTGTTATCAGGGTCTTCGTCGTCGCAGTCGCCGTCTTCTTCCGAGAAGCCATCGCCGTCGTTGTCAACCTCATCGCATGAACGAATCTGTCCATCACAATTTTGATCAACACCACAAACCTCAACAGCCCCAGGATAGAACGACGGAGCATCATCGTTGCAGTCTCCGCCCACCTGGGTAGAGTCCGACGGCAACTCGCAAGCATAGTCACTGTCGCCGCCGTATCCGTCGCTATCCTCGTCATAGTAAAAAAATTGCTGTCCACCTACGTGATCGTCTTCGTCATCGATCAGGTTATCGCAATCGTCGTCGGTTCCGTTGCAGATTTCCTCCGCATCGGGGTTTATGGTTGGAACGTTATCTTTGCAATCGTCCCCTCCGACCTCCACTGCGACATACCCATCCCCGTCCACGTCCACCAGATCCGTGCCGTCGCAATCCTGATCGATCCCATCGTAGGCCACCTCGTTCGCACCGTGGTGGACGGCCGGGTTCTCGGGCTCGCAGTCCGTTACGTCCGGATCTCCGTCTCCGTCGGCATCGGGCTTGGGTGAGGAGATCGCATATGTATCCCCTTCCTCTTCCCAATCGCCATCAAAGAGAACCTGCCGATTTTCGAAATCCCCGCATGCCACCAGAAGGAGGCCTGCGAGGATGACCGATGCTGTTGTTGTCCTTTCCATCGCACACCTCCTTATTTGTTACCGAATTTCACCTTGAAACCACCATCAGGAGTCCAGTAGAATGTCCCGGAAACGGCCAGAGTGGGAGCAAAACCTCCCACAAACCCTAAGCCGAAGCCAAGGATTTCTTCTCTTCCCAGGTTCCGGTACACTTCCCAATGGCCCCCAACACCGTCCGTCCTCTCGACATCCGCTCTCACATCCGCTAGGTACACAGCCCCAGCGGTTCCGCTTCCAGTGAGCACACCAACGATCGAAGACAACACAAGTCGCTGTCCGATCGTCCATTTTCGATCAGTGACCGGCTTGTCTTCGAAAGAAAAAGTATCACCGCCGAGCCGGAAACCTAAGTCTTGGCTCGGGAAATAGTTATTCTGACGTAGGTCGAAAAAGTAGTTCTTGTCCCCCTCGTTAATCACTGGGGGCGGAGGAGAGGGTGCAGGGGGCGGCTTCAGGATCAAGAACCATCCTCCGAGAATGTGAAACCTCACTCGACGATCATTTTCGGCTGAAGCCGCAGGATTTTTCGTTGAGATTGGATTCAGATTTCCCAAATGGGTTGCCACGAGCCTTGACTCTTCGATTCCACAGACGTCGACGAGATAACGGATGACCGCCCTCGCTCGTCGCAGACTGAGATCCAGGTTGTAAATAGGTTTACCCTCAAACGAAGCATTCCCTTCAACGAGAAGCCTCAAATCAGAATAGCTCTTCATTTTCCTCGCCACCGCTTGGAGAACCAACTTACTCTGTTCGGTCAGCTCAGCACTGTCGAAGAGGAAATACACGACCTCCTCTACGAAGTTCACCGCGTCCACGAGCTGGCCATTCTGCTCTGCTCCCGCCTGCCCCGCACCCACTTCCTGCTGCTCACCGAGATCCCCGAACAGATTGTCATGACCATCCGTGACGCCTGTTGGGCGAGACTCCTGTGCCTGCGCTGCTGCTGTGAAGAGACACAAAGTCGCCATCAATGCCACGAAAATTGTTCTCATTTCCCTACTCCCTTCCGCGGAATTACTCTGACTCCGCTGGAAAAAACCTGCGTTGATTGTAAAAAGCGAAAAAAATCCAATAAACTAAACTGAAAATTCTGTTAATTTTATACCACAAAATTTATAATTTGTCAATAGGTATTAACAAAAAGAAGCAATCACATTCTTTATTCTTTCCCCAAAAACCCCTCAATCAATCTAAAAGCCTTATTTCTCTCTTTAACCCAGTAAATTTCTTTATTCTTTTTAAACCATGTCATTTGCCGTTTGGCATAATGACGAGTGTGTTTCTGAATCATCTCAATAATATTTATATGATTGGAGAGCGGAAAGCGGAGAGCGGAGAGCGTCTGTGAACGAACTCCGATCTTCGGACTCCAAACTCCTACCCACTCCCTATACCCAATCCCCATCATCCCAGGAGCATCAAAACCATATTTATTTACTAAATCTTCTACCTCTTCTTCTAATCCTTCTTTTATCATTTCTTCTACTCGAGTATTAATTCGATTGTAAAGCTCATTGCGCGGAACTTCTACCCCAAGCCATAAAACACAATAATTAGAATTTTGTTTTTTTTGAAATTTAGAAAATGGCTGACCAGAAAGTTTACAAACTTCAATGGCACGAATAAGCCGTCTTGGATTATTTGAGTCAATTTTTAAAGCTCCTTCTGGATCAAGTAGTTTATATAAATTAAATAAATCTTTTGTGTTCTTTATTTCAAGTTCTTTTCGTAAATCTATATTTGGCTCAATCTGTGGCAAAGCAAGATTTCCAAGAATTACATCAAACCAAAGTCCAGTGCCTCCAACAAGCACAGGGATATGCCCACGCGCCACAATTTCCTCAATAATCTTCGTCGCATAAATTTTAAATAATCCAGCAGAATAAATTTGATCTGGCAAAACCAAATCAAGCCCCCAGTGGACGATTTCTTCACTTATCAAAGAACCATATTTTTGCCACTTGCCTTTTGGTTTGGCTGTGCCTATATCCATGCCTTTATAAATAGTACGCGAATCAACGCATAAAATCTCGCCATTATATTTTTTGGCAATTTCAATTGCAAGCGCAGTTTTCCCGCTTGCGGTTGGCCCAACAATGGCTATAACTTTTGTCTGCCCGTAAGTATCCATATTCCAGCATCTTCAATAAACACATCAACCACCTGACCAATTAATGATTCACTGCCAGGAAATTGAGTAAGCTTCATTTCTCGTGAATTTCCCACACACATACCTCTTAGTTCTTGATCGCCTATTTTTTTTCTGTTTGGTTCATAACGTTCGACTAGAACTGAAACAGTTTTTCCAATATATGCCTGATTTTTTTTAAAAACTATTTCTTCCATAAGCTCTTGTAAAGCATTCCAGCGCTCTTTTTTTTCTTCAAGACTTACATCATCTTTAAAGGCTTTGGCTGCAAGCGTCCCAGATCTTTGGCAGTACATGGCATTATAACTAATATCAAATTCAACTTGGCGATATAGCTCTAGAGTCTGTTCAAACTGTTCTTTGGTTTCACCAGAAAATCCGACAATTATATCTGTTCCAATAGCAATATTTGGTAATTTTGTTTTAATTTTTTCAGTAAGTAATAAATAATCTTCTCGAGAATAGCGTCGATTCATGCGACGTAGTATCTCATTATTTCCAGATTGAACAGGTAGATGAAGAAAATTAAAATGAGCTTTAAGGCTCATTGCATCAATGACTTCGCTGTTCATGTGAATTGGATGTGGGGCCGTAAAATGTAAACGCGAAATGCCATTAATTTGATTTATTTCCCAAAGCAAAGCTGCAAAATGATTTTTATAAGGATTTTGAGAAGAAAAAAATTCTGGATCAGGAGCTTTATAACTATTTACAGTTTGCCCAAGCAAAGTAATTTCTATATATCCTTGGTTCGCTAAATTTTTTATCTCTTCCAAAATATCTTTAACAAGACGATTCTTTTCAAGCCCACGAGCAAATGGCACAACACAATAAGAACAAAATTTATTACACCCGGTTTGAATAGTTACAAATGCCTGTGTTTTGGCGTGACGGTTTGGAGTAATATTTAAATAATCTGGAACAAGATCTATATTCTTTAAATAACGATCTGGCCAAAATTCCGCTATCCATCGGGGAATATTGACCATATCATGAATGGGAAAATAAAGATCGACTTCTGGCATTTTCTTATGAAACTTCTTGTCTTTGTCTCGACCAGCCATACAGCCCGTAATACCAATTAAAAGACGTGGGTTATTTTTTTTAAGTTTTGCAAAATTGCGAACGAGTCCAAAAACCCGATCTTCCGCTCGTTGACGTACTGAACAGGTATTTATCAAAATTAAATCAGCCTCAAGTTCAGTTTGTGCAGACTCAAAACCAATAGATGCAAGAAGCGCTTCTATACGCTCTGAATCGGATTTATTCATTTGGCAGCCAAGAGTAATAATGTGGTAACGGGGTGTCATAAATATTTATAAATATCATGTTTGCCAATAGAAATAAAAAGAATGTCTCCATTTTTCATACGTTCGAAAATTATTCGATAAGCGCTTGTAAAAGAAATCGACCAAATACCCTTAAATTTTCCATGTAGTTCATGAAGCCGAAGAGATTGATGAAGAGGATTATCTTTAAAAATATCTTCTTTTTGAATAGCTACAGCTATTATTTCTTTTGGCAATTTTCGTAGTTCTTTTACAAACTGAGTTGAATATATAATCTTCTTTACAATCATAAAAGCTCAGAAAGAGATTTTGCTTTGATAACCTTACCTGTTTTATATTCATTTCTTGCTTGTTTAATATCATCCCATAAACTTTCTTCTGAAATAAGATCCTGATCCATCTTAATAAGGTATTGAATATAACCACTTACTGAATCAAAACCTCTTTTTTTTGCTAAACGCTTCACTTCTGTTGTTGTTTTTGAAGGAAAAGATAAGCTAATAACTTGTCGCATAAAAAAAATTAAATCTTTACTAGAATAAAGTAATACATTTGTAATACATTTGTCAAATCTTAAGAATAAAAATAAACCCGGATCAGGAACAAAGAAGCTGTTCATAGATCCGGGAATGATTGTGGTTGTTGTTGAAAAAATTCTACTCTAACTCTACTTGGCCATTGTTTCCGGGTTTTCCATATACCCCCGAATTACCCCTTGCCAATGGCCGCTTGTAAAATTGCTGCCCTCTACCGGCAAAGGTGCAAGACGGAGAGCTTGATCGAGAACCTCCCTGGCTTCCTCTGGTCTAGATTGCAGGTACAAAATTTTTGCCAAGGTACATGAGCCCCTTAAATAGAGGTCTCCTTTGAACCTTGTAAGTTCCAAGCCATAACTCGCCCAATTCTCAGCAATCTTGAGATCACCACCATTGTTGCGAATAAAAACGGCTCGATTCAAAAACACATCCGCGTCTCGTGGGTAGAGCCGATATAATTCCCCGTGAATGAGCCCCTCTTCGTCTACATTAGAGACAAATCGATAATATTTGGCTAGTTGCTGAAGCCTCAGCTTCAACAAACCAGTTGGTTCAGTCATTTCTTCTACTTCGGCCCTAAGAATAGAAATTCCCATCTCCTCCGCCAGTCGGCGAACTGCTTGTTCATCTTTTGCTTGCTTGGCCCCACTAATGGCAGTAGAAATAAGCTCGAGTTTTTGGTCAGTATCCAATCGATCCAGAGACCTTTCAAGTACAATGCTGTAACGATCCGGACAAACAGAAAGAGCCAGATCAGTCCAAGGCCCAATTGACTTACGAAGAATTTTCTCTGCAAGTCTCTTTGTTGTTTCTTCGTGATGCCTGATTTTAGCAATCTGTAGCTCGGCCGCAAGCCGAACCGACCCAGGCCAAGACCAAGAAATATACTGACTAGCCTTAGTCGGAGTACCTTGCATGGCCCAAACAAGAGCGGCTTCCGCACGCCGCATTGGCCAGAAGATTCGACCTGAAGGAAAAATGTTGCCAGGTTCTCCCCGGCTAACATTTATAAGCCACTGGCGCAGCGCATCCCTACCAGGATATCCAAGTAATACATCAACTGTTTTGCCATCGTCTGCAACTGCGACGAGATACGGGATAGCCGGAACATGAAAGTCTGCGAACGTCTGAGCATCGTCCCAGCTATCAGCATCTAGGTGTCTCACACTTGCGAATCGACCGAGGACGACATCCTGGTTGCTTTTATCATCGAAGAATCCCGTTTCCATCCTGATGCACTCGGGGCACCAGGATGCCCCAAAGTGAAGAAGGGTTACCTCCCCACCTTTTTCACCAGCAAACACAACATTAGATAAAATTAAAAAAAGCAGGAACACAAGACGGTGCATGGAAACCTCCATTAACTAGCAGGTTGTAGAACATGAAAAACTATGGAAAACTTACCAAAATTTAAATAAAAAAACAACCTAGCTATAAAACTAGGCTGTTTCTTAAAAATTTTTCTAGGCATCTGGATTTTGTGAAGCTTCAAGAATCTGCTGCACAAATTCATGCTGGGCAATTATCAAACTTTCCTCTTTTCCAAATACATTCACTTTAAAATCTTGGCCGGCAACTTCCTTTTCTCCAATAACTATAGTCCAAGGGATCTTCATAAATGCTGCATCACGAATTTTTTTACCTACCTTTTCATCACTCTCATCAACTTCTACCCTAATTCCAGCACGAATTAATTTCTGAGCAAATTCACGAGCAAAAGATACAAAATCAGATCCAACTGTTGCTAGACGAACTTGAACCGGAGCAACCCAAATAGGAAAAGCACCTGCATAATGCTCTATTAAAAGTCCAATAAAGCGCTCAAAGCTTCCAAATAAAGCTCGGTGAAGTACAAATGGACGCTCATCTTGACCAGAAGAATTAACAAAGGTCATATCAAACCTTTCGGGCAGATTAAAATCAAATTGAAGAGTTGAACACTGCCAAAGACGACCTAAACAATCACGAATTTTAAAATCAAGTTTTGGACCATAAAAAGCTGCTTCCCCTTCTTCTTCACTAAAATGAAGTTGCTTTTCTTTTGCTACTTCTCGCAAAACATTTTGAGTAAATGTCCACCCCTCATCAGTGCCTGCATATTTAGAAGGATTTAAAGAATCACGCAAGGAAAGAAATACTTCAACTGAATTAATATCAAATCCAAATGATTGATAGATGAATAAAATAAAATCAACAACACGCTTTAATTCATCTTTTACCTGATCAGTACGACAAATAATATGCGCATCATCTTGAGTAAAGCCGCGCACACGAGTTAACCCAGAAAGCTCACCACGTTTTTCAAAACGATAAACTGTCCCACACTCTGCCCATCGCATAGGAAACTCACGATAGGAATGTGGTTGATTTTTATAGATCTGAATATGAAATGGGCAGTTCATTGGCTTAAGCAAATAGGTTTCTGAAATTTCTGCTTTACGATTTTCTTGAAGATCTTTGAGGGTTTGCCCAACTTCAAGCGGAGGGTACATTGAATCATTATAAAACCCGAAGTGACCAGATGTTTCCCAGAGCATTTGATTACCAATATGTGGAGATCGAACAAGTTCATAGCCATTTTCAAGATGTTTTGCATACCAAAAATCTTCTATTTTTCTCCAAAGAATAGCCCCGCGTGGATGCCAAAGTGGTAGGCCTAGGCCAACTTTTTCATCAATATGAAAGAGATCAAGTTCCTTGCCAAGCTTTCGATGATCACGCTTTTTTGCTTCTTCCAAGGCAAATAAATATTTATCTAATTCTTGCTGTGTTTCAAAAGCGGTACCATAAATTCTCGTGAGCATTTTATTTTTTTCGTCTCCATGCCAATAGGCTCCAGCTATTTTTAAAAGTTTAAATGCTCCAATTTTCCCAGTAGATTCAACATGAGGCCCAGAACAAATATCAACAAATGTCTGTGGCATATCTTGTTCTTTCTCTCCCATCCAATAGACACTCACTTGTTCCCCGCGCTTTTCAATAATATTAATCCATTCGTGTTTATATTCATTTCCTTTATATGTATTATTTTCAAAAAATGTTTTTGCTTGTTCAACCGTCATCTCGTCTTTGATAATAGGCAAATTTTCCGCAATAATTTTTCGCATCTCTTGTTCAATATTTTCAAAATCCTCTTCTGAAATTTTTACTTGCGAATCAAAATCAAAATAAAATCCATCTTCTGTTGAAGGACCCATAGCTGCCTTAATTTGTCCTGGCCATAAACGCATCATGGCCATAGTAAGGACATGCTCACAGGAATGTCGCATAGATTCAAGATGTTCTTTGTTTGACATAGATTGGAAAGAAAGAATTAAAAATTAGAAATTAAAAATCCCGACATCAAAATTATTTATAAAAACAATTTTGATCTCGGGACCCTTCATGGAGCAAATCCCTGTTACCAAGGTGCTCTCTGGGTGGTTCCACCCGAGTTGTGTTTTGAGAAAATATCCCAAAACCCACTCAATAAATACATAATAATCTATTCATAAAACATGTCAAATAATTTTACACAATATAAATTACAACCGTCGCACATGTGTATAAACCTATTTAATTGTTTTAAGGGTTATTAATCACCACATGAATATGATCCTTTACTCTTGGAGTGCTTCGTATCCATGGTGGAAAAAAAGTAATTTCTACTTGTTCAGCTAGTTTATGGCTTAAAAAATATTGCCGGATTTCTTCTTTGGATTTACCCACAAATAAAGCTTTATCAAGTTCAGGATGAGTCAAGCTTGGAATATTCCACCCAGTAACCTTCACCTGAGCTTCTGCATAGGAAGCCTGTGTATCTATCTTCCCAAGCATAAAAGACATATTTTCATAATCAGCTGATGCAAGCATGGTTCCTTTACTTAGTTCTTCGTATAAAGCTGTTTCCATTGATCGTTTAAGATCGGCTTGCTTATAAAAAATACCAATCACTTCTGCTTGAAGAGTCATTGTAAATTCAGAAGCTTCTTGCCCTGGTAAAGTGTCACTCTTTTTTTCTTTTATTTCTACTGAAAACCATTCAGCATCAAAATCCCCTTTTTGTGCGCGTAAATCTTCTTTGGTTTGTTCAAGTATTTCCTCTTCAAAAGTAACTCCAGCAGCATCAAGTTCTTCTTGGGTTAATGTTGAAACTAATATTTTTCCACCCTTCATAGAAACCGTACTTTTTGCATAAACTTCTTTTTGTAACAAAAGAGGAAGACCAGGAATTATAAATGTATCTGGGCCAATATCTCCTTGCTCCCCTGCTTGATCCGCATATACCTCTGCCTCAATTTGCCCACCAGCAGGAATAAATACATTTTGTTTTAAACGAAACAAAATACCACCTGAACTTAATAGACGTGTAGTTGCAACTAATGGCTGTGATTTTGAACGGTTATTATAAATAGTTACTATTCCGGCTGCTGTACCAATCACCTCTCGTGGTTCACCTTTAGAAACTTTCATGGTTTTTGTTTCATCAATGGCTGTACTAACGACGTTTGCATTTAAATGTTCATAAGTAGCGACTTTAACCAAATCGGAGGCCGCTGATCCAAAAGAAAAAATTTTTTCCGCTACTACTTCTTGTTTAATAGGAGTAATGGCAATGGTTGCTTTGGTAGTAGAGAGAAAAATAATAACTACAAATGCGACCATTACAAGAACAAGAAAACTTAAAGCAATATTTCGATATAAACGGACAGGTGGAGAAATCGGCTTTTTCTTTTCTGGTTTTACTTGAGATATTTTTTTACGTGTTGATTTTTTTTTGAAAGAAGGATCAGTAGACATAGAACAAAAAAATAAATAGATAGATCGATTTATTTTAGTATAGCAAAAATTTAACAAATGTGTCGAACATTTTGTCTGCCAACCATAGTGGCTAAGACATCGAGAATTTCTGGTGAGTCTTTAATAAAATAATCTGTCTTGATTCGGCGTGAATGATGATTCATTTCGATACAAAAACAAATCTGAGATGTGCCCTTATGCTGCGTAAAAATTTCACGTAAACCATCAATAAGTTCAGCTGATGGTTGGCCAGAAAAAACAATATCAATCATCTTCTGAGAGGAATGAACATTTGGTGTTTCTGTCCAAATACCTTGTTGTAATTTCTGTTTGAGTTCTAAAATATGTTCTTCCTCAATTTCTTGTGCGTGATGAACAAGTAATTTTGTCTCTTCTCCTTTTCTTTGAGAAATTTTAGCAGATATAACCAAAAGTCGATCTGGTTGACAAAATGTCTTGATAGAAGCATACACTTTTGGAAAGGCAATGGCCTCAATTTTTCCCGAAAGATCTTCAAGGGTAATAAACGCCATGCGTTCATTTTGTTTAGTTAAAATTTCTTTCACTGATACCACAAGCCCACCACAAGAAACGTATTGATGTTTACGTTTGTTTAAAAGCTCCCCACAAGCAGTAAGATGATCCTTTAAAATGGAAAATGCTTGTTCAAAGGGATGAGCAGATACATAAAGACCAAGCAATTCTTTTTCCCAAGCAAGACATACACTTTGCTTTGCAACAGGCGCTGGTTTTAAAACAAATTTTTCTTTGGCGAGTTCAGGAACCATTTCAAATAAAGATGCCTGATTTTGTTCTTTTTGTATTTGAAATTGACGATGAAATTGTAAAAGTAATTCTATATTTTCAAGCAGTTGATTGCGTTCACCAAATCTATCCAGGGCTCCTGATTTAATAAGTGCTTCCAAAGATTTTTTATTAAAAGCACGATGATGAATACGCTCCAAAAAATCAGAAAGATCCTGATAAATCCCGTGCCTCTCTCGCTCTTCAATCATGATGCGCGTTACTTCTTCCCCTAAATTTTTTACAACAAGCAGTCCAAAACGAATAGTTTGTTCATCAATATAGGTAAATGTGAGCCGAGATTCATTAATATCAGGTGAAAGAACTTGAATACCCATACGCTTACATTCATAAACCGCTTGTGCAACAGTTTCAAGATCATGCGATTCAGCAGTCATAAGAGCTGTCATATATTCAACCGGATAATTGGCTTTCATGTAGGCAGTAAAATAAGCAATCATTCCATAGCTTGCGGCATGGGCTTTGTTAAATCCATAAGCTGCAAAAGGTTCAATTTGGTGCCAAAGAGCATCTGCTTTTGAAGAACTCATTCCATGTTCAATAAGCCCTTTAATAAGTTTTTCTTTTTGTTCAGCCATAACTGCTGGAATCTTCTTTCCCATGGCTTTACGCAGTTGATCTGCTTCAAGCCAAGAGTATCCGGCTAAATGAATAGCTGTAAGCATGACATCATCTTGATACACAAGTAGTCCATAAGATTTATCGAGAAAATCTTTCATCCTAGAATCTTGATAGCGAATACAAGATGGATCGTGCTTACGTTTGATATATTCAGGAATTGATTCAATTGGACCCGGACGATACAAGGCGACCATAGCCATAATATCTTCAATACGCTCAGGCTCAAGTTCCATAAGGTATTTGGTCATTCCATCTCCATTAAGCTGAAATAATCCCATGGTTTGACCTTTTGCCAAAAGTTTAAATGTTTTTGGATCATCAACAGGTATTTGTTCGAGTTTAATTTCTATTCCTTTAATTTTTTTCACAAGCTCAATAGCATCTCCAAGAATCGATAAGTTACGAATTCCTAAAAAATCCATTTTTACAAGCCCAGCGGCTTCAACAGATTTCATCTCATATTGGGTAATTGTTTTTCCCTCGCGCGTATCAATTTGAAGCGGGGTAAAATCAGTCAGTCTTGTAGGAGCAATTACAACTCCAGCCGCGTGTACTGAGACGTGTCTTGCACAACCCTCAATACGCATTGATAAATCAATAAGACGCTGAACCTGACTATCATTTGTATAAAGTTCTTTTAACTCAGGAGATTCTTCAATAGCGCGTTTAAGGGTCATGGGAAAACCTTGGCTTCCAAAAGGAATGAGTTTTGCCACATGATCAACAAATCCATAAGCAAGCCCAAGCGCCCGACCAACATCTCTCACACTCCCACGGGCAAGCATGGTTCCAAAAGTACAAATTTGCGCTACCTTATCTTTTCCATATCGCTCACAAACATAAGAAAAAACTTCATCGCGACGGTTATCTGCAAAATCTGCATCAATATCTGGAGCAGATGGACGTTCAGGATTTAAAAAACGCTCAAATGGAAGCTCATAACGGATAGGATCAATATCAGAAATACCAATAGCATAGGCAACAAGTGATCCAGCAGCTGATCCGCGTGTGGTTGTAACAATACCATTATTTCGAGCCCAGTTAATAAAATCAGCGACAATTAAAAAATAGACATCAAACCCTTTAGTGCGAATAATTTCAAGCTCATAATCTGCGCGTTTTTGTATAGACTCTGTCAAAGTCATCCCACGTCTTTTTAAACCTTCAAAAGTTTTTTCTTGTAAAAGATTAATAGCGGTTTTTTCTTCTGGAATAGGAAATTTAGCAAAATGCCATTTCCCAAGTTCAAGCTCAACCTGACAACGATCCGCAATTTTTCTAGTATTTTCAATTGCCTCTGGAATATCCGAAAAACGATTGATCATATAACTTGGCAGAGCTAAAGACGCATCATAATCATAGGCCTGAGAGCGCTCAAATTGTTCAAGTGTTTTTCCTCCTCGTACACACTGTAAAATCTTCCAAGCAATCGCATCTTCTGGATTTAAATAAAACACATTCTTTGTAGCCACAACCGGAACTCCTAAGCTTTTTCCAAACTCAATTAGTTTTGCATTAATAGCTTCTTGTGCAGGAATTTCTGGACGATCCACTAGTTCTAAATAAAAATTCCCTTCCCCAAATAAATCAACATATTCTAAAATAAGACGCTTTGCATCTTCATCATGTTCCATAATAATAGCCTCTTCTATTTCTCCTTGAAATCCACCAGAAAGAGCAATAAGACCATGAGGCTTATTCTCACAAACCATTTGAAGGACTTCTCGATCAATTCGGGGATGATAATAAAATCCTTCTAAAAAACCAATTGAAGAAAGAGTAAGTAAATTTTTATAGCCAATATTATTTTCAGCTAAAAGTACTAAACGATGATTTTTTGTATCAATCCTTGCTCGTTTTTGTAGCCTTCCATTAAGAGCAAGATAGGCATCCATGCCAATAATCAACTTTACTTCTGCATCTTTTGCCTTTTGATACATTTCAATCACTCCATATAAGGCTCCATGATCGGTAATAGCAAATGCATTCATACCACGATCTTTAACAGCCTTAATAAGATCTTTACTTTTTGGTAAAGCCCCTAAAAGCGAGTAATGGCTATGGACATGCAAGTGGACAAAATCATTCATAGTGAGGATAGAGTAGCATTCTTAAGCAATGACGAAAAGAGAAAGAAAAAGAGAAAAAATAAAAAAAGAATACCCGACCCCGAAGGACCGGATACTCTATATTTCCGGCTTCAGGATCGGGTCGTTGAGATCAGGCTTTGAGCGCCATGATCTCCTCGGGAGTCATCCCCAGATGAAGACCCAACTCCTCACGAGTCAGATAACCATCCAAAATTACGCCATCTCCAGCTGTGATTAAATCAACTTCATCCAGCGTCAGCTGAAGGAGTTCGAATGCTGTCATCTCTTGACTCTTGCAGTTAAAGCGCGGAATGAAGACATCCTTGATCCTAACCATAAATGCAGGGACCCCCAACCACCTGATAAGCGCGCCCACAGTCATGGAGTTATCTTTAATTGAATCAAGAAAAAAGACTCTGCCGCGCTTTTTGGATCGACTATCACGCTCTCCCGGTGACATGAGCTCAACCCGGTCAAGTCGTCGCTCTTTGAGACCTTGGAGAGCCTCGGCAAACAAGTTGAGCTGATCTTCATCAGCCTGCCATAGTCTATTGCCAACCAGCTCCGTCTTTGCCAAAGCCCGAATTCTTTCTACCAACTCTTGTTGACGACGATAATCGGTACCAGCGATCCTCATTTTCCACCTCCTTCACTTGGTGTTTTTTGGTGCTTGGGAAGCACCTAGGAACCAAACCAGGGTTTAAAAAGACCGGTACCAGCGGCCTTATTGCCCATGATTTGGGATTTTCAGCTCGCTTTAAGATTAACGAACTGAACAAAAAATTATACCTATTTTAGCCAAAAAGTCAATATATCAACCGTTGGATCTTATCGAATAATTAAAAAAATGATAAGATTTATAGCCTATGACATATACCACCCACACAGCTATAGGGGCAGTAATTGGACAAATAAGTGGCCACCCCATACTTGGTTTTCTCCTAGCTTTTTTTGTCCACTTCCTTGTAGACATGATTCCCCATGGAGATTCAAAAATTTCAGATAATTATCGTATTTATAAACGAAAACGTAAACAAGCGATTGCCTACGTGATGATTGATACCACTATTGCTATTTTTTTCATTCTGTTTTTATTCAATATTAAAGATATTGTAAACACAAGAATGATCACATGGGGTATTATTGGATCAGTTTTACCAGATACTCTTATTGGTCTTTATGAAGTTACCAAGTGGAAATATCTAAAATCTTTTTACCATCTTCATTTTGTTTTTCACAATTATGTTACTAAAAGGCATGGAGATATACCATTATCCTATGCTATTTTTGGACAAATTATTCTAATTATTTTGCTTCAATCTTGGTTATAAATTCGTTTAAACTCAAAGAGTAATACCTCAGCACTTTGTTGCCAAGAAAATTTTTCTGATTGTTTTTTTCCAAGAGCAGATAAAGACTCACGAAGTTCCTGGTTTACTAAAAGATCTTGCATGGCTTTGGCAAGCTCATCTATATCTTCGCCTGAAACATAGATAACTGCATCTTGTCCCACTTCTTTTAAAGCTCCGTTGTTTGTGGTAATAACCGGAACTCCTAAAGACATAGCCTCAAGCACTGGTAAACCAAATCCTTCATAAAAAGAAGGAAAAATAAAACCGATCGCATTTTTTAATAAACTCCATTTTTTTTCAAATGAAATATAACCAAGTTCTTGTATAACACAATCCTTTTGATTGGTGTATTTTTTATTAACAGTATCAATCGTTTGAAGGAGTTCTTTATATTTCCAGCCACGCTTACCAGCAATTATCAAACGCAAAGAACCCTCAAGTTCTGGATATTTTTTAAGTAAACGATCAAATGCTTGCACAGCTAGAATAAAATTCTTTCGTGGTTCAAGGGTTCCAAGACATAAAAAATAAGTTTTTTCGCTTACTGTTGATTCAATAGATATTGGAGTATTTACACCAGGATAAACGACTTTTATTTTCTCTTCTGGAATCCTGAATATTTTTTGAAGATCTTGCTTGGTTGCTTGTGAAACCGCAAAAAGACAAGTCGCTTTATATAGAGTCTTTGGAACAAAAATATGAGTTGAAAACCATTTTCCAAGACATTTATCTTTAAACCAAGAAGCGTGTTTAAAAATTGCAAGATCATGGATTGTTACCACTGATTTCCCATTGTATCCTAAAGGAATTTGTCCGCCTGGAGCAAAAAAAATATCTGGATGAAATTGTTTAATATATTGAGGAAAAAGAAAATGATTTGAAAAAAAAGGATACTGATGCGTATTTATTTGTTGGATTTCTACATATTTTCCATCTTTTAAAAGCACTTCTATTGAATCTTTACGAATTGAAGGATCTAAAAAAATAAGGAACGTATGCTCTTGACCTTGTTTTAAAAGGGCGCGAACGATTCCCCAAATATAATGACTTACACCAGCACCAGAGCCAACTTGTGGATCTGAAAGTTCTCTAGTATCAATAGCTATTAGCATAAAACTCAAAGCACAGACCACTCATATGTTTCATAAGCCCAAACAGACATAGCTTCAATATCTTCAAAGCGATGTTTTAGAGAATCAGCTCCAAGCACAATAGCAAAAATATTTTTTTCTGCATCCTTTTGAACTTGCACTCCCAAGCTATATCCAGCTGCTGGTAAATATCCTGTTTTTCCTCCTTTAATTTGATAAGGAGCCTTGTTTAAAAAACCAGAAAGCAAATCATTAGTACTTTCAATCATATATGTTCTTCCTGATTGTCCAGTTACTGTTACTTTATCTGTTTGTGTATCTTGTTCAATTAGTGAGTGTTTTAAAGCTTCATCAAACAAAAAAGCAAGATCTATGGCAGATGCTTGATTTTGAGTTGAAAGACCAGTTGGATCAGCAAAATGAGTTTGAATCATTCCAATTTGTTTTGCTTTTTCATTCATTTGTTCAATAAATACAGGAAGAGATTTACCCAAACTTCTAGCCAGCGCCATTGTTGCGGTATTATCTGATCCTACTAAACTTGCAAAAAGCAAATCGCGTAATTTAACGGTTTCATACATAGGAAACGTATCCTTTCCTCCTATTTGTCTATCAGATGGAAGTATTTGAATACTCATCTCAAGATCAGGATCATTTTCTAAAATCACAAGAGCAGTCATTAGTTTGGTGATACTGCCAATCGAACGAGGTACCTCTGCCTCTTTTTCAAAAAGAATTTTTCTACTGGCTGAATCAATAAGCACCGCACTTTTAGCAGAGACAACCACTCCCAAACTCTCCTCGCGTATTTTTTTAGGCCCATCTTCTCTATCTAAAGCTACAGGAAAAGAAGCAGCAGGAAGAGCAGTTATTATTTCTTGAAGCAAATATCCCTCCCAATGAGAGGTGGTTGTTGGAAAAAAGAAAAATGGAATAAAACCTCCTGCAACAAAAAATTGCATGATCCATTTTATAATCATAAAGATTTGTCTTGTGAAAGAAATGAATCTAATTCTTGATGATCGTGAAACGTTTTATATTCAGGCAAATCCTTCATGTCTTGAATTCCTAAATAACGCAAAAAATCCATGGAAACCGTATAAACAGACTGGAGACGTTCTTTATCTTCTTGTTCTTCAACAAGACCACGTAAAAGCAAATGACGTAAAATTAAACCACAATTAACTCCACGAATTTGTTCAATTTCTGATTTTGTTATAGGCCCACGATAGGCAATAATAGTTAATGTCTCAAGTGATGGACGAGTGAGCTCACCACGAAATTCGTCTTTTATAAAACATTTTACCCATTCAGCTTCCTGTGGGTGGCTTACAAATTGAAATTTTCCTTCATGCTCAAGTAGTTGAATACCACAGGTATCATTGTGCCAAGTCTGTTTTAATTCCCCAAGCGCTGCTTCCAATAAAGATTTATCAACTTTTATAATTTTTTGCAGATGAGCTAAAGAGATGGGTTTACCAGCTGTAAATAAAAGGGCTTCAATGGTTCGTTTAAGAGACATATTTAGGAAGAGATAGATTCAATACGTTTTATGAGAATATCCTCAAAAACAACTTTTTGAGAAAGCTCTATAACTTGTTGCCTAGCAAGCTCCAAAATAGCTAAAAAACTGACCACAATCTCCTGACGACTGGCTACTTGACTTCGTGCAAACATTAAAGCATGAAAAGAAGCTGTGGAGCGCTCTTGTACAAGCATACGAAGTTCGTGGATACGCTCTTCAATAGAAATCACCCGATCAAGAGAAGCACTCTGAAGAGAAAACCATGGATTCAAACGACGCAAAATTTGTTCAAAGGATTCTAGCATCATTTGAGTGGTTAAGCCTATAGGAGCACAAAACCCCTCTGGTAAAGAAGCGGTTGGCAAGGCTTGGCGCGAAAAAGATACAGAAGTATTTTCATATAATGTATTGATCCACTCAGATGCTTGAACAAATATCTGATACATACGAAGTTGAGAACTTAAAGAAGGCCCCTCTTCTTCAAAATCTGAAAGATCTGGCAAAAGTGCTTTAGATTTAAGCCAAAGAAGCTTTGCTGCAATCACTAAAAAATCACCTAGTTCTTCTGGGGGTGTGGTTCCTGTTTCAACTATTTTAAGATAATCATCTGTTACCTGCGCAAGAGCAATATCAGTAATAGGTAATTGTTTTTTTTCAATGAGCTCAAGAAGAAGATGAAGAGGACCAGAAAACATCTCTTGGCTGATCACAAAATCCTTCATAAGCTTCATGATTCTACAGTTTTTATATGTACATCAGAAAGAACAGATGAGCTCACTTCATTTGGAGCGCCCATGAGAAGATCGCGAGCATCCCCTGTTTTTGGAAAAGCAATAACCTCACGAATATTTGGTTCGCCGGCCATAAGCATCACAATTCGATCAATACCTGGAGCAAACCCTCCATGTGGTGGAGCACCGAATGTAAATGCTTCAAGCATATGACCAAAACGGTCTTTTTGCTCTTGTTCACTTATTTGGAGTAAATCAAAAATTCTTTTTTGTAACTCTTGTTCATGAATACGGATACTTCCAGAAGATAATTCATATCCATTTAAAACAAGATCATAGGCATTGGCGCGGATATTCATCAAATCCTCACCGCGCATAAACTTTTCTTTGTCTTCTTCTTTAATAGAACAAAATGGATGATGTTTTGCTGCAATATTTCCATTTTCATCTTTTTCAAACATAGGAAAATCTAAAACCCATGCAAAAGCCAATTCGTTTGGATTGTTCTTATCATTTCTTAAATCAGGTTTATCGCTCCCATACTCCTCTATACTCTGCGCATATGTGAGTCTTGGAAAAGGAATAGTAGTAATAAATTTTTCTGGTAATAATTTCTCAACCATTTCTACAAACATAGCTTCTGTATACTGTAAAACATCCTCTTGGGTAACAAACGACATTTCAAAATCTAATTGAGTAAATTCTGGTTGACGATCACCGCGTTGATCTTCATCACGAAAACAACGGGCAATTTGAAAATATCGTTCAAAACCAGAAACCATTAAAAGCTGTTTAAATTGTTGCGGGGATTGTGGTAAAACATAAAATTTTCCTGAATGCAAACGAGAAGGGACAATATATTCACGAGAACCCTCAGGAGTCCCTTTCATTAAAATAGGCGTCTCAATTTCAACAAAATCATTTTTATGCATGTACTCTCGAAAAAACGAAATAATTTTATCGCGCAAACGAATATTAGATTGCATTCGCTTAGAGCGTAAATCAAGATAGCGATATTTTAAGCGTAATTCTTCATTTATACCTGATGTGTCTTTATCAAGTTCAAAAGGAGGGGTTTGCGAATGATTTAAAATTACAATTTCTTTTGCCGCAAGTTCAACTTTACCAGTTTCTATTTCAGGATTTATTTGCTTTTCATCACGCAATTTAATCTCACCCTCAATTTGAAGGACAAATTCAGGACGTATAGAATTAAGAAGCTCAATTGTTGCTTGTGAAAGATCGGGTTTATAACAAACAACTTGTAAAATTCCTGAACGATCACGAAGATCAATAAAAACAAGTTGTTGTCCTAAAAAACGAATTCTATGCACCCAACCATTTACACGAATTTTTTTTTCAATAAACTCAGGGGTCTGTTTAATAAGCGTGCGCTCCATATCCTTATAAAAAATTAGGGGTAAATACGATTAATAAGTCGTGGAAACGGGATGGTCTCACGAATATGTGGAGTTCCACAAATCCACCCAACTACACGCTCAAGCCCATAGCCAAATCCACTATGAGGAACAGATCCGTATTTACGCAAATCAAGATACCATTTAAATGCTTCCATTGATAAATGTTGTTCCTCAATGCGATGGACAAGTGTTTGATAATCATCTTCGCGCTGGCTTCCACCAATAATTTCTCCATATCCTTCTGGAGCAAGCAAATCAGCACACAAAGCTCGATCAGGATCATTTAAATCACGTTTCATATAAAAAGCTTTTACCTTAGCTGGATATTTTTCAACAAAAATAGGTTTATCATATTGTTTTGTTAAAATTGTTTCATCATCTCCTCCAAGATCATCATCTTCTAAAATATCTGAACCAAGAGCACGAAGTTTTGCGACTGCCTCTTTGTGAGTTAAACGAACAAATGGGGCTTGAATTTTTTTTAAAGGTTCTTGGTCACGTTCAAGTAATACAAGCTCATTTTGATTCTGTTTAAGAACAGAATCAACAATATAACAAATAAGTCCCTCTTGAATTTTAAGATTTTCTTCATATTCCACAAAAGCAGCTTCTGCATCCATCATCCAAAATTCAGTTAAATGACGACGTGTTTTTGATTTCTCTGCCCGAAAAACAGGACCAAAATCAAAACATCTTCCCACACTCATAATAGCTGCTTCAATATATAATTGCCCTGATTGGGAAAGATAGGCTTTACCAAGATCAAAATAATCAATTGCAAAAAGCTCAGTGGTATCTTCACAAGCATTTGGAGTAAGAATCGGTGCGTCAATTTTAATAAATCCTTGATTATTCAAATATTCATAAGTAGCATTAATAACAGTATTGCGCACGCGTTGAATAGCCCACTGTTTTTCACTTCGTAACCACAAATGACGATTCTCAAGAAGAAAATCTGGACCATGTTCTTTTTTACTAATTGGATAATCATCAAAAGCAAGCTGAATAATTTCAAATCCTTTGCCTTCAATTTCAAAACCAGATGGAGATCGTGTATCTTCTTTCACAATTCCTTTTACCCGCACAGATGATTCTAAATGTAATCCTTCTAATGCACTCCAAGCCTCAGGAGTTATATCTGCCTCAGAATAAACAACTTGAATTCTTCCAGTCCCATCACGAAATTGGAGAAAAAAAATCTTTCCACTACTTCGAAAATTATAAGCCCATCCGTTTAGCTCGACTTCTTTACCAATATTTTGAGCACATTGTTGAATGGTAACCATAAAAATAAATATGAAAAAAGGATCCTCCTTCCTGTTTTTAAAAACTTATTTTAACGAATTTATCTACCTCTTGCAAACAAATAGAGAAAAACAAGATACTTAAAAATGGGTTATCTCTCGCAAAGGTATTGATGGAATAAGACTAGTATGAGTAACAAGAAATGATTCGAAAATATCATGAAATTCACAAAGCATTTTATGTTTAAGGCTTGGGAGCAACAAATCATTAAAATCAGCCTGTAAAATAAAACGAAAAAGCTTTAATGTTTCATCTTGAAGATATTTAACAGAAAATAAAAGCTCTTCTTTTTTACTAAGGCAGGCCTCACAAACCACCCCACCCCTAAGCGAATGCCATCCATATTTTTGTGATTTAATCGATTGACGGCACTCTAAACAAAAAAAACTTCTGGACGGTGTCCCAGAATAGTTGTTATTTTTAAAAGAAAGGCTGATAAAATAAAGTTAGCGCGTTCTGGTCGTAAAGAAGGACAGGTGTGTAAAAAATCTAGCCAATGTTTAAGAAATAAATAAAGCTCTTCATCATGTTGTTTGGGTCTAGTAAGCTGATTAAAAGCACTTAGTGTTTGGCTTGTAAGTAACATTTTTGATACATCTTCATAAATACCAGAAAATGTCTGTTTGTTCTCTACACCAGCAATCGTTTCATAAACCATGCCATGAACAATTAAAAAATCTGCCTCGCTAAGTAATTCTAAATGTGGGGCTAATTTTGCTAATGGTTTACGAGCTCCTCTACCTAATAGCTCTATTTTTCCAAATGTTTCTGTATAAACCGTGTAAATTCGATCAGCCTCACGCCAATCACGTTTACCAAGCACAATACCATGGACAATTGAAAGCGTGGCCATAAAATTAATTAAAGACCTATTCTTTTAGCCGCTCAAAATATTGACGAACAATAAGCATGGCGGCCAAAGCATCTTCTGGCACCTTTGATCCTTCTTCTCTTTGTAGACGAACACTTTCAAAGGTGGTATATGATTCATCTTCTTCCTCTACAGGAATTGATAGAAAAGAACGTAAATTTTCAATAAATTTTTTTGTCTTTTGTAATTGATCTTCTTTAAGTCGTTTTCCATTTAAATAAGGAACTCCCACGACCACACGATCAATATCTTCTGTATGAATCTGGTGTTTAAAAACCTGAAGAGTTGCTTCACCTAAATTTGGAACAACATCTAAAGGAACAGCTACATCTGCTTGTGAATCACCAAAAGCTAATCCTATTTTTTTATCTCCATAATCAATACCTAAAATACGCATAAATTCTATAAAGGCAGCGGGGTTAAAATTTCATTTCCTTCATCTGTAACTACCACTGTTACCTCAAAATGGGCACTTATACTTTGATCTTGTGTCTTTATTATCCACCCTGTTTGATCGTTTATAACTTGTGGGCGACCCATACTTGTCATTGGCTCCAAAGCCAAACACATACCAACCTTAAGCTCTGGATTTGGAAAGGTATAATCAATAAAATTAGGGATCGACGGTTCCTCATGTACTTTATAACCAACTCCATGACCAACAAGCTCTCTTACAATCCCATATCCATAAGGCTTAATAGTTGTTTCAATCGCACTACTTATATCTATAACATTATTTCCAGATCTCACAGCTAATACCCCGGAAAAAAGGGCTTTTTTGGTAATCTCTACAAATGTTTTTATAGAAGAAGAGACACTGCCTACACAAACTGTAGCTGCCATATCTGTACAAAGCCCCTTATACCAACAACCAAGATCAAAACCAACTACATCCCCCTCTTTAAGAACAATATCACGATTACCAAAACCATGAACCACTTCATCATTAATAGAAATACAAACAGTACTTGGAAAAGGTTTGTCTATTCCCTCTATACTATAATTTTTAAAAGATGGTTTGGCTCCATATTTTATTAAATAATCTTCAGCTTGTTTATCTAAATCAGCTATTACCTTTCCAACAGAAGTTTTTTCTGCCAAAAGACAAAGAGTATCTGAAAGAATGCGGCCGCCTTGTCGCATGATTTCAATTTCATCCGGAGTTTTTATAGAGATATTCATAAAAAATTATTTCAAAAGAGCAAGGATTCTTTCGTGGATCACTTCTTTGCCTCCTATTCCATCCACAAAATATACTAAACCCTCTTTTTTATATCCATCAATAATAGAAAGAGTGTCTTTTTGATAAATATCAAGCCGTCGAAGAATTGCCTCTGGTTTATCATCATCACGCTCAATATATTTTCCCCCACAAGAACACAAGTCGCCTATTTGTGCTCCTGTTTCTTTATTTGTTGTTTTCCAACAAATACCACAAACCAATCGTCCACTCAACCTTCGCAAAGACTCTTCTTTTGGAACCTCAATCACAATTACATGAGTTGGTTTATCAAAAGTAAATGCCTCATATTGAGAACGGTCTCGAGGAAAACCATCTAAAATATAACCGTCTTTTAAATCTGGTTTTTCAAGACGTTCTTTTAATACACTTGCCGCGATTGTATCTGGAACTAAATTTCCAACATTTATAATAGATGCAATTTGCTCTCCAAGAAGTGAGCCTGTAGTAATCTCATCTCGTAAAAGCTGTCCCATAGAAAAAGCAGGAATACCAAGCTTTTTTGAAAGAAGCTCTGCTTGTGTTCCTTTACCAGACCCCTGAGGACCCATGATAAAAATTTTGTATATTTTTTGTTCCATAACTATTGAGTATAACAGAATATGTTACTTTATATTATTCACAAACTGATTTAATTCATCACGTTCCTTAATGATCTCATCTAAAATAGAAATAGGGATATTCCACTCTTGCTCATGAAAATGAATGCAAAGATCTGGTTTTTCACCTTCTGTGTCTTTAATTTGTACAGTAAACCCCTCACTAAAACCAAAGCCATTTTTATCGGGAAATCGATTAATAAAATCTTCTACTGCCAAAGAGCCTTCTACTTTTTCAATAACTTTAAGAAGAAAACATTCAATAAATGTCTGGTGCGAACCAAAAAAACGTTGAAATTCATTTTTAAATTTTTTATATTTTTCGGGGTCTTTTTTAACAATCTTTTCCCAGTGTGGAAATATACGAACATATTTCTGAACTAATTCAGCAATATTTCCAGCCGCACGAGAATAAGAAGTTGTTTTTTGATCAAGAAGTTCACGAACTCTTCGATCACTCGATTTCCATAAATAAATAAGAGCATCTTTAGATGCATCGTGTTCATAAAGTTCTCTACCAAGCACAGAATCTTTATCCCAATAAAAACTAAGCTTTTCAGTAATTATTTCTTTTTGAGTTCTACCAGGAAAAAATTCTTTAGCAAGCTCGTGATCAATGACTTGTTTTATTTCTTCAAGAGACATCTGCTCTGTAATACGTGTTTCGTAAGCAAATAAATGACGGTAGGCGGTCTCTTGCGAACGCTCTTTGGGTGATCCATAAATCATTCCCACTTCCCAATGTGGATCTTGAAGAAATCCGGCTTCATTTGCTTGTCGGCGTCCACGTGGTGTAAGCCTTACTGTTTCATCATCTTGTCCTTCATTTTTTTTCTCTTTTTCATCATGTCGAAAAAATTCTAAACGAATCGAAGGACGTGGAGTTTTTTCTTTTTCAACCATTGATGCAGTTTCAAATGGTGGAGGAGCTTCAAAAAAATTCTTCATAGTATTTTATCATTACAAAAGCAATCGAATTATTCCTTTATCTGCGTCTACTTCCACAAAATCACCATCTTTAAATACTTTTGTCGCATGTTGAGTTCCGATAATGCATGGTTTCCTAAGTTCACGAGCAACAATAGCTGCGTGGGAGAGAATTCCTCCAGCATCTGTAACAAACGCAGCTGCCTTCTTAAGGATCGGCAAATATTCCGGTCGCGTCATACCTGTCACAAGAATATCACCCTCTTGAAAATGCTCAGCTTGTAAAGGATCCAGAATAATACGAACCGTCCCCTTTGCTTTTCCGATATACGCTATAGACCCCTTTAACATTCCATTGGTATTGGTTTTTATCAATCGCTTTTCTATAGTTTCAGCCTCGTTTTCTACTAATAAATCCTGCCCATCCTTATCTGAAACAATAACAGCATGACAGTACCTCTTTTCAACTTCCTCACGTGGAGGCAATTTTCCGTTTTGTAAAACGTGTTCCATCTCATCTTGTCGCAGAGAAAGAACCATACGTGTCTGCCAATTGTTTATCTGTGCTACGTGTTGTGCAGTTGTAATAAGAAACTCCTCAGTCCGTTTAAATACAGGTTCTGCATAAACACGGGCTTCCTCAAACACAGGTAGTAATTCTTTTAAAATATTCGGCTCAAGATAATCAACAACATATTTAATTTGAATATGAGGATAATAGTACATCATGATTCGATTCCAAAACTCTTGATAGGCCTCAAAATCCATTGGTTGTCTATCTAGTTTATCCATAAACTGTATGACTTTATCTGTTTCTTTTTTAAGTTGTCTGGATACACTTACCGCAAAGGTTTGATCCTTAATTATTTCAGCACACAGTAAAGCTCCCACACGATCTTTGTCATCCTGCTGCGCCCACCCAACACTTTTTCCTTCTCGAACAATGATAATCGACTGACTTAAAAATGGTATCTCACCGAAAAAAAATTCCTTAGTATATTGATTTCCAAAATGTGAACAACTGAGTAGTCCCCAACCTCCAGCCCACATCTGTGTCCAGTTATCATGATCAAATGTTTTTTTAATTTCCATACCATCTTATTTTTATAAACTTAAAAACTGGTTTAATTTTTAACAGCTACCTAGGCGACTTTGATGGCTTTAACCATAAAACTAATCACAAGGTTGTAACTGGCCTTGATTGTACCACATAAAAAATTCCGGACTCACGCGCCCATTCGATGTCACAAGGAAATCCATAGTGTTTTTCAATATTCTGACATATCTTGGCAAGCTCAAAAATTTCTGACTGATTTAACTTTTGTTGATTTTGTTTATCTTTTGAAACCTGAGCCTGTTCATTACCGCCCTCTTCTTTTCTAATAAGCATAATCTCTTGCTCACTCACACGAATATCAAGAATTGTGATATCTGATTTATTAATTATATAAGAATCAGGTGTAACTACTCCACCGACAATATATTCACCTAAACCCCAACAAGATTCAATAATCATTTGATTTTGGTCTTTTGTAACTGGATGTACTGTAAAACAAATACCAGAAATTTCGGAATTGACCATCTTCTGAATAACTACAGCTACGGAAACATAACTTTTTCGCATCCCTTTCTCATTGCGATAAACAACCGCACGTGGTGTAAAAAGTGAGGCCCAACAGTTTTTAACATTGTCCAAAATTGTCTTTTCGGTTGTATTAAGAAAACTCTCAAGCTCTCCAGCCCAACTAGCTGTGGAGGAATCTTCGGCTGTGGCAGAAGAACGCACAGCCACAAATTCAGATCCTAATTCTTTAAAACTATTCATGATTTCTTCCTCAATATTTTTAGGCAAACAGGCATTACAAATAAGATCACGGATAGTGCTAGAAACATGCTCAACCGAATTTATATCGTCATAATTAACCTGGTCTAATTGAATTTCAACTTCTTGAACCAAATTAGTTTCTTTTAAAAACTGATCAAAAGTAGGAGCAATAACTACAAATCCGGGCGGAACCACAATACCAGCTTGTGTCATTTCTCCAAGCGAAGCCCCCTTACCACCAGCAAGATTAGTATCTGTTTTACTAATTTCTAAAAATGGTTTAGTGAATGTCATAAATAAATTAAATCGTTGTTATTTTACGCACCCAATTATGGTGGGCATTAACCTCTAAGAAATCACCGTCTTTAAAAATCTTTGTTGCTTTTTTTGTTGCAATAATACAAGGCACTCCAAGCTCTCTACTTACGATCGCTGCATGGCTTGTAATACCACCTTCATCTGTAACAATAGCAGCTGCTTTTTTCATTGCTACAACATAATCTGGACGCGTCATTACCGCAACTAAAATATCACCATCCTGAACCTTACTAATTTCTTCTACGCTTTTAACAATTCTTGCTGTTCCCCGAGCTCGCCCCAAACAAGCAACAAGCCCACGCAAATCTTGTGCGTCATCCTCTTTATTTTCTCCTAAAAGAATAGAGTGAATTCCATCAAATTCTTCTGATCCAGTGTACACCCTTGTTTCTCCTTCTTTCCAAAAAGCCACACAGCGATTCTGCCGCTCACGCAACTCATCAATACCTAGTGTGTTATCAATAAACCACGACCCCACCTCCTCAAGTAACATCTGTTTAGTTAACTCTGGGTCAACACCACGTCGTTTGGCCATCTCACTCATAAGCATTGTCCCCAAGTGGATAGAAAAGTAGGTGGCTCGCTTGCGTTCATCTTGCCAACGTGTAAAATCCTCGGAAATTTTGAGAAGTCTTAGAAGTATCGGGCGCAAAGGATAACTTGCAAACAATTGTTCTTTTGCTTCCTGATTTGCCACAGACGTTCCTTCAATTTTTTTAAGCATCTCTTTCAAATCAACTCCTGTCCTAAGCCAAGCAGCAATTTCTTCCTTAAAATGATCTAATGAAAGCACTTGCGCTTTGCGGTAGTTATTTTTAGTCCAAAAAAATGCCTGCTTGTGTATAGTAAGCAGATCAATAATATCTGGATCATCTATATATTTTCCACTCTGTACAAGAATAGCGATCCGCAAAAGAGAAATCTCTGCCTCGTTAATAAATGACTGATGAACAGGCGCGGTGGCTATTGAAAAAACATTGGTAAAGTTCGATTCTTTTTCAAATGGTCCAGCTTCAAGACGAAGTAAATCAGCAATCTTTTGATCTGTGCCAAGGGCAAAGTGGTCAATAATAGAACTTGAAGTAAAGCGTTTCTTTGACAAATTATGATAGCATTCAAACTCCTGAAAAAGTTCTTGGTCAGACAGCGATAAGAGTCTTTGTGGAGCAAAAGCATAGAAATAATCATCAAACGCCCGTTCGTCTTCTTGCCACTGTCTCATAAGATCTTCACTAACAGTTTCAGATGTTTGTGCAAGCTTACAAATTACCTCGGCTCCTCGATCAATATCTTCCTGATCCAAGTACCAATCAGCTCCATTATCAAAAAAACAGAAACGCCACCTAGCCTCTGTTCCCGTGGGCTTACGATCTTCCTTAACGATTTCTGCTTCGCCAATCATAGAAATATACATGGGGGCACCGTCAAATCTTTGATGATACCATTGTTTATGGGCAAATAATTTAATATTCATAATTTATCCGTTTAATTAAGAAAACACGGTACACCTAAAAAAATATTAAATCAATATATATATCGACAATTATATTTAAAATTGATTTTTTTTAACTAAAATTATATAATAATTCTGTCGATTATATTTCCACAACAATTATGATTTCCCAAACAATTTTTGAACAATTAGGTTTTTCCAAAAAAGAAACCAATATTTATCTTGCCTTACTTGAAATGAATTCCACTACCCCAAGTGAACTTAGTCATAAAACAGGCATTAATAGAACAAGTTGTTATGATATTTTAGAAACGCTTATAAAAAAAGGATTGATTGGAAAATTTAAAAAAAGAGGAAAAATCTATTTCCATGCAAGTGATCCAAAACGCCTTATCCAATATCTCGAAAGAGAACGGGAAGAGTTTGATAAAAAAATTATCTCTCAACAAAAGGCTGTGGAAGAAATATTACCAGAGCTCTCTTCTCTTATCCATCCAAAAAATACTAGTAAACCAAAAGTAACTTTTTTTGAAGGCGAAAAAGGTATTCGAGAAGCTTATGAAGATACGCTAAATGCAAAAGAAACTATTTTAGCTTATGCTAATGTTGAAACCATGCACGAAGGACTTCCACAATTTTTTCCTGAGTATTATAAACGTCGAGCAAAAGCAGGGATTCACATTAAAGCAATTGTTCCTAAAAATTATCTATCTCAGGAACGCTCTAAACACGATAGAGAGGAACTTCGAGAAAGTATTATTTTAGAAGACTTAAGCTTAACGTTCTCTCCTGAAGTAAATATTTATAATGACAAAGTTCTTATTGCGTCGTGGAAAGAAAAAATGGCCGTTCTTATTGAATCAAAGGAATTCGCCCATCTTCAAAAATTAATTTATCAACTTATTTGGAATTTCATAAAAAAGTAAAATGATCAAATATAAAAATAAAACTGGAAAAATTTCCAGTTTTATTTATCTAGCAATTTAAATCAATTTTAACCATCGTATTCATGCATGGAAATCTGACCTTCAACCTGTTTAATGCTTTCAATAATCACAGCTACAATAATTAAAAGGGATGTACCTCCAATAACCATATTTGGGTTTGCAGTAAAATATTGAACGATTAAAGGAAGAACCGCTATAAGAGCAAGGAAGAACCCACCAAAAAATAAAATCCTACTTGAAACCCAATGCAAATATTGAGCTGTTGGAGCTCCTGGGCGAATGCCTGGAATAAAACCACCTTGTTTTTGTAAATTTTCTGCAATACGATCAGGATGAAAAATAACAGCTGTATAAAAATAACTAAATCCAAACACAAGTAAGAAATAAATAATCCCGTAAATCCACTGATTTGCGAAAATCTCAATCGTTTTTGTGGCAATCATACGAACCCATTCTGTGCGAGCTTCAACAAAAAATTGGGCAAATACAGTTGGGGTAAGAATAAGGGAAATCGCAAAAATGATCGGCATTACACCTGCCATATTGACTCGAAGAGGTAAATGAGTCAAAACACCAGAAGAAAATCTAGCAGCATTAATCTGACGCGCATATTTAACCGGAATATTACGTTGAGCTTCATTTACAAGAACTACTCCAATAATGGTCAAAATAAGAGCAATGATAAAAAGAATAAAGGTAATAATTTGTTGACGATCGTAAATAGCTAATGATTGTTGCAGAAAACTTGGAAGTCCAGCAATAATACCAGCAA
>Ga0210044_10000160_pt1 | contig 95539 bp, 83 predicted proteins | sample CryGey13umfilter_2_FD_183959 | JGI IMG/M metagenome (GOLD analysis project Ga0210044, IMG submission 183959) | Groundwater microbial communities from aquifer in Utah, USA - Crystal Geyser 4/9/14 3 um filter (SPAdes) (version 2) | ecosystem: Environmental > Aquatic > Deep subsurface >... | reverse complement strand
TTTCCATCGGTTTAACTACTTAAACCACTGATATACAACTACATATATCAGCCAACACAACTTCTTTGAAGTGCTAAAAAAAGCCCTATTTTACAGAGCCTTTTTATGCAATTTGCGGTCTGGACGGAATCCGAACCATACTCTTTAGCCCATATAGAATCAGACTTTAACTAATTTTCACTAACCATGTTGACGATTTGTGAACTAATATATGATTTTATAATTATGTCAAAATAACTTTCAGTAGGCAAATATAAAATTAATGCCATTACTGACCAACATATAATTCAAAATAATTCAAAATATAATATAAATCAAAGTGAAGTTGGAATAAAAAGTAGACTGGTAGTGTCTAAAGTCCGATATTCTACAAATAATGCTAATTTTAATCTAAGATTTTTAATAGATAAAATTATTTACATACTATACGTTGTCAAATCAGTTATTTTGGTTACCATTTTTATTTTTTAAACTAATTAATAATCTAATACAATTTTCCTAGATTACTTATCTGTAAATCAGAGTTTCGATAAATTTTCTTGATTTCACCATAATAATCAGCGCTTTCTTAATAGCTTACTTAGCTAATTATATGTTGTATTTAGTTTATCGTGTTTAATCTTTAACTTTTTAGAATTAGCTTTCGATTTCCATTAAATTCTTTGAGTTCAATTTGCAAGTTTTCATTATCCCCCAATACAAATTTTGGAAGCACGTAAACAAATCGCTTTGATTTCTTATTTTCAATAACCCTTGGCGCTTCGAAATTACTTATAACTTCTAAGCCTAAACTTTGAAATGACGATTTACGGTTCTTATTCCGGTGGACTCTGGATATACTTATGTAGTCTATTTCAAAATCAATTCCAGAACTATTCTTTATTTCCATGACCAAATAAACTTCATCTTTATGGTAAGCTACTCTCAATAATCTTAAAACTAGTCCATTTTTCCTTTTAGTAGCTGTAGAATTAAGTTTAGATTTCAGTAGATGTTCAGAAAATATTTTATTGTTAATAGATTTATCATTTTTATGTGCCAAAGTATCCTTGAAATGCATTGATTCAACAACTTTAGGTTTTTCATTCCCAATACTTTCATTTTCGTTTATAAAATAATTTAGCTTGAATAAATTCTTTGAGTATTTTATAATATAGGAATATACCTCTCCATTATTGGTAATGGCCAATAAATTGCTTTCTTCTCCAGGCTTGGCCTGTAACAATCCAAAATATTGTTCCTTTTCTCTATTGTATGTGAACACAAACTTCTCTGATCCCGTAATGCCTTGTCGGATAGGTTCTGGAAAAAATAGTGCCACATTCATTTTTTCATTGACAAAAATAGTATCTAGGGGTTTCTGTGCAGAAATCGACAGTGACGCCATAAATAGCATATAGATGGTAAGTGTTTTCATGGTGTTGGTTTTAAAATTAACTGATAATTATTCAATATGGTGACCTTGGTCTTTCTATGATTCCTTTGAAATATTTTTTTGATGCCACTCACTTGAGGAAGTCCAGCTATGTTGATATCCTGAACAACATCATCCACCACCTCCTGAGTGGCATCTCCCCTAAAATTGTTTTTTATATAGATTCCCTCACTACCATCCTGCAAGTCAAATGCTTTGAGTTTTACTGGTAGATGATTGATGTTTTTAATGGTTATGAGGGTTCGATTTGGTTGAAAACTTACAAATCCATAAATGGGGGTATTTCTTGGAATTTGGATGCCATCAATGACGACATCTTGCAACAATCGCATATTCAACCTATAGTTGGTCTGAACGGTTTGCGTTCCATCCACAATAACTGAAATCGTTTTATTAGTCTTCTGGATTTTATCTATTTGGTTTTCATTAGGATTGGAGGAAAAAAAGAGTTGGTGTTCTAAGGCCAATTCCTCAGTTGAATCCTTTGGTTCTATTTCTGCAAGAGTAGATTCTGTTTTAGGCTCTTCTATAGGAGTCGATTCTTTCGGCTCAAGATTTTTATAACTACCTGCTGTATAATCTATTCGACCATTTTTATAAATGCTATCCACCAGTCGCTTCTTTTCCTTATCGAGCAAATATGGATCATACGTCCCTGTGGAATCCAATAAACGTTCGTCATAGATGCTTGGCGCATTTGTTTGCTTCACTTCTTTTAAATCGTTCAGGGCATCCAATTTTGAATCATATGCCTTTTGTTCGTCTTTCAGTTTTGGTACTGGAATTTGATTGCTGTCTAGAACAGGTGCTTCTTCATCGCCTATAATCAAAGCGACGTAACCTCCAATAAATATTACAATACACAGTATCACGGAGGTAAATACGATTTTATTTTTTTCTAGTTTCATCTTAAACATTTTATTTAATTCCTAGGATGGGTCTTCGTTATTTTTCTACTTTTTTAAGCGTGCTTTCAAAAAAATTGGTGATTAATAGTCCGTGGGGATTGTTCGGAAAATGTCTATCTACCTGTATCAAGTTTCCAGTCGTCATCAATTCGTAAGTGTCGATGATAGAGCCTCGATTGACTTCAAAAACCGTGATGGTCTGAAACGTGTAGGGGTCTTTCTTTATGTTTATTTTAGATTCAATGGACAACACTTTTTGAATCAAGGAGTATTGCAACAAACGATTATAAACGCCGTCTGCTTTTTTTTGCCGGTAGAGGGCATCCAACGAACTATCCCCTAGCCACAAGGCCTTCTCTAAATGCTTTTCGTAATTACTTGCGTCAATATGGTAGAAATATTGATGGAACAATTCCAAATGTGCCAAGGCCTCGACTTCCAAGTTTTCTTGCTGATTGACCAATGTCAAGGGAATGACATTGCCGTGGGTACTGACCACAAAAGCACTGTTAATCATTTCCTTATGCAGCTTTATAACCGCTATGACGGAGGTTACACCGATTATGGACGCTCCAATAACGACTGCTAGGACTATAAAACGATTCAGTTTCAGAACCGTATAAATATTTTTATAAGGGGTCTTTATATTCATTTTTAATTGGTATTTATTTAACTATCCTGTAAAAAGTTTAAGGGTGAATGTGGTCGCTTTTCGATACAGTTTGAATTTTAACAAGACAATAAATCCTATGGAACCCAACTGGATGACTGGTGCAAAAAACTGACCACCCCAATCGGAGCCAAAGAGCGTGGACCAAAAATTGGTATTGACTTCCGTATATAGGGTATTTATAAACACGTTTACTAGAAAAAATGCAGGTACTAACATATAGACCCCGGCATAGAGCTTAAAGAAATTATAGGCCAAACTCCTGAACTTTTCAAAAACTGCCAAGCTGATAACCAAAGGAAAAAAGGTCTGCATGATGCCAAGCAAAAAGTAACGCTCTGCCAAAAACAAGGGGTAAATGAACAAATCCAGCAGCCACAGGAACAACCCTATTATAAAGGCGACCAATTTTAAACCTAACAGAGGTGTTACCAGGGCCTCATAGAGCAAAGCCATCGCTTTTTTGGCGGCTTCCAAAGCACCCACATCCTGCTCCAGATCAACATCTTGCATCTGCAAGGGAAGGAGTGCCGGAGCCGTATCCCGGTATTGGGTCTCAATGGCTACCAATATGGTATCGAAAACATTTAAAACCTGTGTTGAGAATATGACCAATATCACAACCGCAAAATTCTTGGCTAGTTCCGCGGGTGTTAATCCCCAAGTATAGCCGTCATTGTTGGCAACGCCTTCATTGTATTTCTTTAGGATATTGATCAAAAACAAAAGAATCGCCAGGGTTTTCATGCCCGTCATGGCGTACTGTGAAAAGTCACTGTTCTTGATAACGGTAAAAACTGTATCTACATATTCCAATCCTATACCTAAAAAAATACCAGCCATTAGTAATTAATTTCTCGGTTGTTGATTTTGTCCTGCATAGTCCTGAAGGCGATGATCTCACGATAGCGTCTGGTCTTTTGTTCAATCTCTGCCACCATGTCTTTGGATTGTAGTTCTTTTTCTTTAAGAAACTCAGCTCGTTCTGCATCCGTCATTTTTAAGGAATTGCTGGATAGTATCTGGCCTATAAAATCCAGATCTTCTAAAGATTGCTCAATAATTTGGTTAAAGGATTCTGAAATGCGCTGGATTTCTCCAGGTTTGATATAAGGTGAGTTTAAAATCTCCCTTAAATCATTCTGCACCATATTAAAAAGCCTTTGATTGTTTTTAGTCAAAGTTTTAACGGCCTTAAGTTGTTTAATGACCTGACTGACTTTCTCAATTCGTTCCTTTTGCTGTTTTAAAAACTCGACGGTTTTTAAAAGTTCAGAGGTTTGTTTTGCCGATTCTACCAGTGATTTTGCCAAACTGATGAAATTGGTATTGTCATAAACTGGCATGCCCTGGGCCACAATGTGGCCAGATGATAAAAGGGCAAAGGTTAGTATTAATACTAGAATTCTGAGGTTCTGTTTCATTTTCTTAATTTTTAAATGTTAATAATACTGCTATTTATAGCTGTTTTTTGATAAAGGTTTTAATAGCTTCTTCCATATCATTGGTTTTTTCATAAAACTTCATGATGGTCTCACTCTCATGGCCATCGGTCAGGTAGGCAGCATATACTTCTTTGGGGACTTCCAATCTGAAAATGTTGCTCTCCTTCCCTATCTTGATAAACATCTCCGTATATTTTCTGGAGCCCGTAAAATGGTTCCTGATGGATTTTAACTGGTTCAGGTCATGACTGGACAGATTGAGCCTGTTTTTCAAGGCTTCATACCCTTTTTCATTTCTAAGGCTATAGATGACCTGGGTGTTTTCAAGAATACTGGCCGAAGTGGAATTATTGGGCAATTGATTGATGGACTGTAAAATGATCCCTATCGCACCATTCTGTTTTCTAATGGCCTGATAGTAGAATTCGACACTCTCAAGAACATTGTCAAACTTCAATTGCTTGGCAAATTCATCAAAAAGGATGATGCCCTTTTCTGCTTTGTTCTGCCAGATGGTACGCTGGATGGCCGATTTGATGAGCTTTAGCATGACCGATAGGATCTCCTTGTTGTCCTTGACTTCATCGAGTTCAAAAACAATCAGCCGCTTGTCTTCAATCTTATAGGTCTGGTCTTCGCTGATGTTAAAAAGAAAACTGTACAGGCCCTCCTCCACATACTCGGAGAGGATATGCAGAAAATTGTAAACACTGAAATGTTCTTCTTGAATGTTCAGCTTCTTTATAAGTGTCTCCTTTTCTCTATCTACAAATTGATAAAGGGAAGCCAAAGAATGCGCCTTTCTTATGGTGGCATAATAGTTTAACAACACCTTTTTCAAAGCAACTTGCGAGGCTTTTGAGGTTTGCTTGCCCGATGCCAACAGTTCCAAAAGAAACAGGGTCAAATCCTCCAAACGCTCTGGGGTCAAATCGGCATCGTTAGCCATATAAAAAGGATTGATGCCCAGGTTTTTTCCTTGCTCGTACCTAAGAATGATATGTTCCTTGGGATACAATTTGGCAAATTTGGAATACGATCCTCCCAGATCGATAATGACCAAACGCACACCACTTTCAAAATACTGCCGTAGAATGTTATTCGCCAAGAAGGATTTGCCCTCACCAGTTGGTGCGAAAATGGCAAAATTTCTGGCTTTGATGCGTTTTTTTTGCTCGTCCCAAACATCTTTAAGCACAGGGATGTTATGTTGCCTGTCATTAAATATGATGCCCGTCGCATCTGATTGGTAGTTGGTATTGTTAATATATAGACACAAAGCGTGTTTTAAATCGGTAACATAAAGGTCTTCATTGGAAAAATTAGAGGCAAAACAGCAATAGGCATTCAAAAAATAGTGCTTTCGCTCTTCGCCTTTGGGATAGTACGGCACCATATCCAGCTCCTTGAACTCAGCCTTTATTTTTGAGGCTATATTCTTTAGGTTTTGTGGTTCATCTGACCAGAACATAACGTTGAGATGTCCCCGAATGATTCGTGAGGAATCATCTGCATTGATTTGGTCAACAATGTCTTGGATTTTCTTTAGAACCACTTTGTTCTGTGTACCGAAATTGGAGCTTTTTTGGAGCTCCTCTATTTTCCTCTCAAGGAGTTTTCGCCATTTGTGTTTATCATCCATATAAATGATCTGGTTGATGATATGGTTCTCATGGAGGTTCAGTCCCAAACCATCGATAAAGCCTTGGTGGAACACAAAGTCATCGGTGGTAAATTTATCATCGGTTTTACTGCTCTGAACCGTGTCGCCAAAACAGCCTTCATTATTGATCGCCAGAACATCAAAATGATTTTCTCCAATTTCGATAGTTGATTTTTTAAGTTGGATATCCGTATCAAAACCTGTGTTGAAGCCGTTAAAATAAGCTTCAGTCATCTGGGTTATTTCCGTCGGATTTAATGGTCTCAAGGTTACTTTGCGACTGTTATTGATAAAGGACACCGCATCATTGACGGCGATGACAAATTCTTGAAGATTATGATCCATGGGCCTGTGAATCCCTTTTTCCAAAGCCCGAAAGGGATTGGTAAACTTGGATGCATTCAGGGACTTATTCATGGGACAAGTAAAATATAAATAACTTTGGTGTTCAAGATAGCCCCGTCCTTTAAAGTAGTCATGGGTTGCCTTTTCCAGAAAGGTTCTATTGGGAAGCTCATCTGCTTGATAGGTTGTCTTCTTATAAATGTCCTGTTTATGAATGATGGTACTGGTAGGTAAGGATTTAAAACCCTGAAACCAGACCCCATGCATGTCTTCAAAATCCGATTCTGAAAGGGTGTACACTTCCGGTAGATTGACTTTGTAGCATAACACAACATTACCATTGTTGGCAAACAGAATATGATCTTGAATATCCAAAATGGGGTGGTATGCTGTTAGGTTAATAGTTTTCATAATGCAAAAAGCTTTGTTTTTTATTGCTGATGGCATTTGGAAACACTTTGCTATAGTGCCACAGGGATGGGTTCTTTGTTAAGTGGGTCAATGCGATGTAGAGCATGGCATTGAAAACAAAGACCCCTATGATGGCCAAAAAACTAAATGAAAAAATAATGAACAACAGCGATCCAATGACAGCGGTCATCATCAAGGCGAACCAAGTGGTGGGCAACCCCATAATCATGGCCCGCTTTCGGATGTTTTTATAGACCTCAAAGCGCTTCATACTACACGACGATTCCAATTAAATAGGTAAAGATGCCTACAACGGCACCTGCAATAAGCACAAATACCAGGACTCGGGTAATGCCTTTTTTTAAATCGGCATTTTCTCCAAAGAAGTGGCCTGCGTTGAAAAGGAAGCCTATTAAGAATATGACCCCCAAAATGATGGGGAAAATGGCCCGAATGGTGTCGGACACATCGTTTACGGAATCTTCAATACCGCCTATTTGTGCAAACATAGCGGTTGAAACCAGGAGTAAAAACAAGGTTACATACGTTGATTTTTTCATGGGAATTAATTTTTGATTAATGAATGGTTTTGATTTATGAAAATTACAATATATTTGTTTTTAAACAACTGATTATCAATAATTTAATAAAATAATTTTATTTGATTTGGATTGTTTTTAATTGAAAACAAAAGCCTATAAATTTTATGCCTTTGGATGTTTAAAATTCACTTGGAAATGAAAAAAAATTAAAAAATGATCCTCAAAAACGTCGTATTTCTTCTAGTCATGCTAAAAATATGCTTGGCTTTTGGTCAAAAATTAGAGGCCAGAAAAAGTATCATGATAGATGTGGGACATGGCGGAACCGATTCAGGTGCGGTCGGTATTTATGGGATTCTGGAAAAGGATGTGGTTTTAGATATAGCCCTGGAAATTATGAGGCTTAATAAAACGATTTTTGATGAAAGGTATGAGCTTTATTTGACCCGATACCGCGATACATTTGTTAGGCTTACTGATAGAGGCCGGTTGACCAAAGTATTAAATGCTGACCTGTTTGTATCACTGCATTGCAATGCTGCTTCGTCCAACGCAAAGGGTATGGAGGTTTATGTATATTACTTCCAAAAACCTTATCTTTTGGAATCCATCGCATTGGGTTTATCAATTGTAAACGAAAGCACTAAAAAATTAGGATTCTATAACCGGGGTATTAAGTTTGCTAATTTTCAAGTGCTTCGGGAAACTGCTGCCTTTTGTCCTGCGGTACTTGTTGAAATGGGCTTTTTGACTCAAAATGATGAGTCTGGTTATTTCTTAAATGCTGAAAATATTAAAGCCATGGCTTTGGCTGTTTTATTCGGGATTTATAATTATTTCGATAAATGATGGATAATTTGCCTATTGAGATCTTAAAGCGTTTGAAAGTGATCCTTTTGAACATGGACCAGGGTACATTATTTGGTTAAAAACTATTGAACACTTATTATAGGTTAAATGCTTTAGACATGATACTTTGCTCTTTTTTGGTAATCCCTATTTTATCAGCTTCTTTATCCCAACTAGAGACTGCCATTTTAACTTCAGTAAGTATGCTATCCATTTGCACTTCTGTTAAACGAAAAAACGCACCCACATTTTTTGCTAAATCATAATCCAGAGCATTGTTATCTGTATCGATATTGAGTGCCAAACCATCTTTGTCTATCGAGGGATTTAAATCGTAAGCTGGAGACAAAACCCACCCGAGACTTGTTAGAATAAAACCATGATTCCGAAGGTGGTCATCCGTATTGGAAATGGCTATATTAAAAACTATTCTGCGCCAAAGTTGCTCCAAGTTTTCATAAATCATGGCGCCATGATTTTGAATAAATTCTGCCAGTTCTAAATAGCTTGCTTGGTGGTCTCTAATAGTATCCTCATTGTTTCCAGTCATGGTCATAGCAGATGCAAAATGAACCCGTTTACCATCTTCACGGTCAAAACGTTTAGTAAAGAAGGTGTTAAAATGGCCTGTTATCTTTTCAATTTTTGATGGCGCCATGTGGATGCCTGCCTTTATCGCCAATTGATAGGCTAGATATTCCCAAGCTGCTTTATCTATGGTATCGTTTTTAGATGGAAATTTAGCTATCCATAAGTCTTTATTTTCATCCAAAATGTTTGCTTTTGGGCGTGCGCCTCCCAACGAAGATCCTGGAGCCATTAAAATGGCTAACCATTTTTTTGTCTCATTGTTTTCTTCGTCATTTTCAAAATTCTTTGCCGCTTCTTGTAATTCGTGGATGGATGACCATGGTGGTGTTGGTGTTTGGTTGTTATCATCTAAAAATGGACCGTTTATATCCGTTTTAAAACGTAATGCTCCCATACGGCTTTCATCATACACACCCAATAAATAATCTATTTCGTATAATGTTTTCGCTCTTTCTCCTTTTTCATGTGCCTGTTGCGCTTCCCTGCGTTTCATTAAGGTTCGTCCCCAAGTATCTGGCATACTGTCCAAGAACACCCCAAAGTTTTCTTTGTTGTTTGGATATTGTGGACCTCCATAGAATTGTATATCCGGATCGAGCAGCATTTGGCTTTTGGATTGTATCCAGGTTTTGTCATACTCAAAACTAAAGGCCTTTTTACCTTTGGCATATAATGCCGAAAGAGTACCGATTAATTGTGGTTCTTGCATGCCTTTCCAATGAGCGTACACATATATGTCTAATTTTCCAGTTGCCATTTTGTTTTTAGTTTATCATCAACAGATTCCTTCGCTTTGCTCGTAATGGCGGTTCAAAGTAAATCCAAGTCTTGAAGTTTCCTTCCAAATTCATCATCTGCAGCAAGTTTTAAAAAATCGTCTTGCAATCCTAATACGCGCATCACATTGAAATAGGCACCTATGGCTACACTAGGATTTCCTGTCTCAATTAGGTATAAGGTACTCCTAACAATGTCAGCTCGCTCAGCTACTTGTTCTTGTGTTAACTTCCTCCTTTTTCGGGCTAGTTTTATATTTTCGCCCATCTGTTTAAGCGTGTCTTGGTGCTTAGGAAACAGTATTTGCTTTTTATTACCCATTACTTAAATGCTTGTTATTTCACTCAAATATAGTAATTATGATTGAAATAACAAGCATTTTAGTAATTTCATTTAATTTTATCATCTCATGTTCAATCATCTTCTTTTATCTGCGCATTGTTCATCAAATGCCACTAGGTTAAATAATTCCCTCATCCGTGAACGAACCCGATTCCCATATCGTTCCTCCAATTCCTGAGCGTTTAGATTGGATGTCGCATGCGTTTTAACCTTATGCTCTAAATACAGTTCATAACGTGACAACAGCACTTCACCCATCACATTACAATCCTTTCCATAGTGCCTTCCGATAGGCTCGACACCTAGATCATCAAAACAAAAGTAATTGCTGCTGCCATAATCTTCGATGGTTTTATACCCCACATGATTAAAGCCAAATACAATATTTCTGGTGGGAATCATTTTATAGGGTTTTTGATGTGGGACTATATGCCTGAGCAGTTTCATCAAGCTTGTTTTTCCACAGCCCACAGGTCCCGTTAACAATAGGCCCTTATGAATATCCATATCCAGCTTTTTACAATTGGCTTCGTCCTTGATAAAATAATTGCAGAGCTTGAACAGGATGTCCCTGTCTTCATCAAAGAGATTAAACGGTTCTTTGAACAACAACTTTCCCTTTGCATTAAGATACATTAAAATTTTCTCAAAATCATAGATAATTTGGTTCCCTTGTATAGACCCCAGTTCGTAGGTGTCACTACCCTCTGTAATGATATTTGGGTTTATGGTATTCATAAAGGCTCGTTGTAATTTTTATTGGAGCTTGTCTTTAGGTTGTCCTGATATGGAACAGCGCCATTTTGTTTGCTTTCTTTTTCAAAAAATATTTTTTTATTATTTTTTTGTTTTGATAGGTTTGTATTGTTTATTCCTGTTTTGATATGTTTATCTTTAGATACCAGCGCTTGTCCATTGCTTGTACCAATTTTGGTACGGAAGAGGTCTAGAGGTCGTTCATCGGTTGTCCCAAAAATGAACATCATGATTTGACTTCCACGGAATGGATTATGGGAAGGGCTATACAAAAGATAGCCCCAATGGCTCAGTTCCTTAATACACCTATGGTACGTTGTTTTTGAACCTAATTTTGACAAATCCATCACTTCGGCACGATTGATATAAAAACAGGGTTTAAAATGATAATCGTTCCATATCTGAAATAGGGCCATGTAAAGGCTTATATGGGATGGGTTCAAACGATTATCATTAGAAAACTTTTCCAAAATCCCATTGAGATGCTTGATATAATTCATGGATTCCAAAACAGATTCAGAATTTATTATGGATCCTGTTTTTTTCCATTACTTTCATGATCTCTTGATAATCGTAATACAGGACGCCCCCAACTTTGGTATATGGCAGTGTACCATTGATTCTTAGGTTTTGTAAGGTTCCTGGAGAGATTCCTAAAAGATCTCTAACTTCTGGTGATTTTAGCCATTTCTTTGCTAGCTGTCCGGATTGTGTACTCAGTAATTTTTTAATATCGTCGAGTAGTTCCATTTTAAACTCTCGAAGATCATCGGTCGTGATAATTGTTGCTCCCATTTGTAATGTTTTTTTAAAAGACAAAGCCGACAATTATAAACACTTTGTTTAGTCGACTTTGCCCTGATTTGACTTTCGTGATACAAATCTGAGCCACTATTTTTATTATTTTTCTATAGTTATCCCCAAGTTGGGACACTTTTTTCAGTGATTTAATTGATAAATTTTACTGTCTATTGATTTTAAATGCTATGTCTAAAAAGCGTCAATTGATCCCATAATAATGAGACCTTATGAAACCTGAGTTTCCCCAACTTGGGATTAACTTGGGACTATTCATCAGACTCTTCGAATCTTTTGGTTAGAACATCTATCAATCTATCCAAAAATTTTGTTTTGCTATTCTTCCTTGCTCTTATTTCAATAAAGGTGTGATAATAATTTCCTAAATCTATATTAAACATTTGCTCAAAAACCAAGGCCATTTCCTTGATATCCGCTGTACCACTATTAATGGCCCCACAATTATGTAGAGCATATATGAGTTCTATGAGGTCTGTTTTACTTCCAGTCCAGAAAAGTTTCGAGGATTGTTTCATGGGATGTGATTTTGGGTTATTATGATGGGTCACCAAGATTTCTATCTCTTGCTGTAAATACACAATGAGCCTATCGAAGGCCATGATGGTAGCCACTGTAATGTCTTGACATGTAGAAAATTGTTCATCTATAAAAAAATGAAACGTCTCAGTCGGTGATCGCAGATCTGAACGCCCTCTGACAAAATATTGTTCATCCAGTGTGGTTGCCCCTCGACGATAATAATGATAGAACTCTAAATTGTCATTAAAATAAACCTGAAGTTTATTGATTTGGTTATTCAGATATTTCACTTGGAATTTAGTACTACTTCTTGGTCGCTTACTTTCTATATTGTACAATTTCACATAATAAATAAGCTTACTAAATATTTGTGGCTTTATGTGTTTAAAAAAGAAAATTTCTTCTTGTGTTGAATCAAACCCTTTCTCCACCACTTCTTTGCGCAGGTTCTTAATGCACCTTTCGGTATGGGTAATGCCCGATTCTGCAACATATAAAACATCATCGTTGCAGGATTCCAAAGCTTCCAATTTAGTCTCAAATTCAGCAATAAGTTCTTGGTATTCCATTCATAAACATCCCTCAATTTTTGGTTACTGATGTCCTTCCAAAATGCCCATGAGTTCCAAAGTGTAATTGTCGGATGTTTGTATGTAGGCAAACTTTTCCTGAACAATGGCACCTAATTTACGTTTTTCAAAGCTTGCCGTCATTCCCAGATCAATTTGCTTAAAATTTAAGGCTATTGCCCGTTTGATGGTCTGATACAGCAATTGACGATAGATATGATATTTTGTAAGATAGTCATAATCCATGCCAACAAACGAAGGTACATAGGTTTGGTTTCCATTGTTGTAACATAGCATAACACCAATCATTTTGCTTGGAGATTCCAGTAAACTGATAGTTATAAATTCCCAATTGGGGTGCTCGGACATCCTTTTGAATAATTTTTCTGGAAAGGAAAAGGTGTTCAAACCTAAATTGTTTCGATGCACGTTGTCATACAAGACTTGAACTTGGTTTAATTGGTCGGTACTGCCATTTTTTATGATTTCGATGTCCAATAAGGGCTCATACGCTAAAATCTCCTTTCTTAAATGTTGCCTGTTTCTTGCAGATAGTTTTGCACCATAGGATTCAATTGTTTGATGTTCTTTTAAATCGATTTTACAAGAATCCGGCATTTGGACTCTTACAAATCCTTGCCCTTGAAAATAAGGATGAAGGGGTTCTATTTCAGAAAAATCGCGGAGGACAATCATTTTTGCTTCTATTTTTGTTTCAAGGTGTTCTAGGGTCTGCATCATGGCATTTAGGGCCTCTTGCTTTAAGGGATGACCTTCGTGAACATAAAGATGCTTTCCTTCAGTAAAGAGTGATCCCATACTCAGTACCTTGGACGTCAGGTAGTAAGGATCTGTCTTGCGCTCATTTTCAATGATTTTGGAAGCATTAACATTGGTCAACATATCATCTTTCCAAAGTCCTAAAGTCAAGTAGGTCGCCAAGATCAAGGTTTGATCCTTATCATAAATCATCACATACCAAAACTTCCAATTATGCTCAATTAAAGGGTGACCATTAAACGCTTGCTCAAGAAATTGAAGCCCTTCCCAATCAAAAACGCCCTGATAACCCATACAGCGATTCCACTGTTCTGGGTTTATTTTTGATATGGTCTCTTCAATTTGAATGTTTAGATGGTCACCCGTGAGCTTTTGAGAGGTTGTTTTAGCTTTCAGTTTAAATGCTTGGTTAACACGGTATGAATTGGTATGGGTATCTTCCAGGGCTTTGGGGTAATGATAGATCATGGCTTCTACCAAGCCCTTAATATCATTCTTTTCATTATGTCTTGATATGGTAATGCGAACCCCTGTGTTTTTCACGGGTACGGCTGGAAATATCCCTAAATTGACATAAAACCCTTCATTCATTAATCGATTGACAAAATTATAACCTGTTTTGGGCATGCCTGTGCCAATGTAAAATACTGGAGAATTATTTTTATTAATCAGTGGCAAGTCCGTTGTTTCCAATAAGGCATTAAAATACTCTATGCGTTCCTTCAAATCCTCTTGAAGTTCGTAGATTTCTGAAGATAGATGAATGTCTGCCGACGCTGAAGCAGCTGCCACGGATGCGGGCTCGAGTTGTGCAGAAAACGTCAAAGGACCCCCAAAAGTCTTTATCTCTTGGTACATTTTTTTATTTGAGCAGACCAATACGGCGCCACTGGCTCCAAAAGTCTTGCTTAAAGTTCCAAATAACAAGATGTTTTCTGTAAGCGTATCTAATTCGCTTAGAGCATATCCTGTACCATTTCTACCCGTCCAACTCATCCCATGGACATCATCAATATAAAGATGCAACTGTGGGTATTTCAAAGCCAATGTTTTTAACTCTAAAATAGGGGCATAATCACCATACATGGAATAGATGCCATCTACCATATACCAGATTCTTTTATGTTTACTCGAATAAGATTTAATTTTGTCTTCGAGCATGTTTAAATCATTATGACGTATCATATCTATGGGAACACTGCGAAGTTTTAACACCTTTGCAGCACTTTGGACACTCCAATGCACTTGATGATCCAGAATGATGACATCATGGTCATTGACGGCATTTGGAATCACCCCCATATGCCCCAACGTACTATTTTTAGTGATGATGATTGGATTTTGGTACATCGCTGTAAGTTTGTCTTCCAATTGACTATAAAGTGGATTGGAAATATAAGATTTAGACAAAGGAAACTGTGTTCCATATTTGCATATGGCATCCATAGCCGCTGCTTTTAATCGGGAATCTTGTTCCAGTCCCAAATAGCCAGTGGTTCCAAAATGAAATAATTGCCTGTTTTTAACACCTATGGTACGTCCAGTAAACGATTCACCTTCAGCATATAAATGCATAATACCTTCTTGTTTAGCATCGGTAAATACCTCATGCACCGTGTTCAAAAAATTGTTGTGTTTGATTTTAGCCATGTTATTAACTGTTTAAAGTCATTTAATTTAACTTCTTTTGTAGGAAATTGGAAAATATCTCTATTCCATAATCCCTTACAGTCAACTTTTAATCCTTACCAGACAAAAAAAATCCATCTTCAACCAGCGCAATAACATTAGTGTTGAAATTTCTATTGATAATTTTGTATGTTTATAATGAAATACCAGTTTTCTATACCATGCGAAATTATTTTGAAAATGACTATGCGTCTTATAGATTCCACGATGGGGTATTACATATTGTATACCATCAAGGTGTCAGTATTGATATGGAGGCCGCTGTACAAATCGTTAAAGATCGAATGTTTTTACACGAGGGTCGCCTTTTCCCCATTCTTTGTGATATAAAAGGGCTCAAAGAAATCAATAAGTCTGCCAGAGCTTACTTAGCTATGGAAGGCTCTACCCTTATAAAGGCTGTCGCTGTTATTGTAGAACCGCCTGTCTCTAAAATGCTATCCGAATTTTATATTAGAACCAGTAACCCACCCATCCCAACACAGACCTTTGAACAGATCGAAGATGCCTTAGCCTTTTTGAATGAATACAAAGAATAAATAACCCCTAAGAACAAGTCGTCATAAAGGTCTCTCACATCATAAACAACTCTAACTTTTTAAATGTGAGTACTCAAAAAAAACATAGAATGCATCAAATCAATCAAATGTTATTAGAAATGGCCTCAGGAAATTTCTTTTACCGTTTGGAACGCTCAGCTAAAAATGACCATCTGGAAGCCATCAGTTTGTCCCTTAATATGTTGGCTGAGGAAATACAGGAAGCCATGGTTCATCAAGGCTATGTTAATTCAAATAACACCTTTGTAGACATCATCCAAATGTGTTTTGTCCTCAATAAAGATGAAGTCATAGTCATGGCCAACCAGCAGGCCTGCAATTTATTATCTGTATTACCATCGGACATCATTGGTAAACCATTTTCACAATTTTTAACAGAGAACTCTGAAATAACCTGGCAAAATATCTGGAACTCCTTCATAGGCCAAAAGTCCTTTGAAATGTCAGTGTCCTTGAAATTTAAATCGAAAGCAAGTTTAATAATTCCTAAAATTTGTCACATTTCAAGGTGTCATGATAAAAACAATGAGTTCAACAAAACCTTTATATTGGTCATTCACCATACTTTAAGGCAAGACCCATTAGACCGTGATTTAGTAAAAGGAATCACCCATTTTTCCCAAAACCAAAAACGCCCTTCAGACCCTATTTCATATTTACCAAAAAAGACAAAACTTCGTCTTAGTTTTGAGGATATTCATAAAATACGAGAGGGCCATAACATCATTATTAATAATCTTGAAATGAACTTTCCGTCACTCAAGATCTTTGCTTTACAACTTGGGACTAACGAGTTTAAACTTAAATACGGGTTTAAGGAATTGTACGGAACCACTGTGTTCAATTTTATAAAGCAAGAACGGATGAGAAAGTCAAAAATGATGGTCCAGTACAGTACCCAGTCCCTCAAATCCATAGCCCACATGACTGGCTTTAAGAGTATCGCTCATTTTTCCAGAACTTTTAAAAAACATTATGGATGTGCCCCCAGTGAGCTTCGAAGAAAGAGTTAAACTTGTAAGAAATTAATGATTTATTTTTATGTTTTTAAACTAAATCCCTTACAGTCAATATTTTATCCTTTACAATAAAATCAAACCTTCGAACTTTACCATATCAAATCAAAAGATATGAAGCGTTCAAATTTCATCTATTATTTTGTACCCAAAATTATTGGTCTTTTATTTATTTTACTGTTTGTGTACGCTGCAAGCAGTAAGCTACTTGCCTTTCAACAATTTGAAACGCAGTTGGTAAAATCACCTTTTTTTTCAGCTTACGCCCATTGGATGGTTTGGATGATTCCTTTATCAGAGTTATCCGTTGTGGTTTTATTTCTTTTTCAAAAATATCTTCTGTTGGCCTTCTATAGCAGTCTTTTCATAATGACTTTATTTAGCCTTTATATTTATCTGGTTCTGAATTTTAGCGATTCCATACCTTGTGCCTGCGGAGGCTTTCTTTCAAATTTAGGATGGCGAGAACATTTTATATTTAACATGGTCTTTATAATACTTGCCCTTATAGGGGTTATCACAACGCATAAACAAAGGCTTATTCCATTTTCAAAATAAAAACTACGTAGTGTCAGGGGAAGACCGAAAACCTGTGAAAAGAGTAGGTCACTAATTTTTAAAATACCATATTATGAAATCAAAATTTTTTAAAATCGTTCTACCTGCTTTTGCTATTCTCTTAGCCATAAGCTTATCTTTTGCTACCGAATCAAATCGTGCTAGTCAAATCGGTTATTATAATCACCCTGTTTTTGGAGCGACTCCCGTCATTGTAAACTGTGATGCCCCTTCTGGACCACAATGTCTACATGGGCAATATCCAGTATTTGCTGAGGAAGCCTTGGAAACACCATTGTTTAAAAATGTTCCTTAATCGATAGTGAGAATGAAAAGGTGTCAAAAATTTGACACCTTTTCTTATGGCATTCAAATAATAAAACCCATTCTTGGACATCCTTAATACTAATCCATACACAAATACTTCTTTATTAATGGCTCTAGTCTGGCTCCCCGTGCGTCTCTATCAACCACCTTTCCTTCCTTATCCAATAACCAGACCGTCGGCAATCTTGTAATTTTATATAGGGAATGATAACTTACATGGACTCCAGTACCTTTATCCAAATGTTGTGGCCAATTAATTTTTTGCTTATTTATAATTTTTAATACGGATTCTTTGGCTGAATCACCATGTGCTGCAATGCCCAAAACCTCAAATCCTTTATTCCTATACTTATCATACAAGGCCTTTACATGAGGCATTTCCTGAATGCAAGGCCCACAATTAATGGACCAAAAGTCTATTAAAACCACCTTGCCACGCATCATTTCTAAATCAATATTAGTACCATCCATGGCTGTAAATTTCATTTGCAAAGGTTGAGAGTCATTAAAATCATTCAGTGCTTTCAGGGCTTTTAGGTTTTCTTTGGCTAATTCATGAACACCTTCAACACCTTTGCCATGAACTTTCCCATGGATACTATCAGTGATGTCAAAAAAGTGACGCCAATAAGGTTCATTAAGCTCTGGTGACAGGTATTTTCGCGAGACAATAGAAATAAACTTCTCAACAAAGGAAGACATATATTCTAATTCTGGGTATTTAAATATAAGGGCTTCAACTCGCAACCGAAGTGGTTCCCAATAATAAGTATCAAAACGTTCCCAATAGCCTGATTCCATAGGCTTTTTTTGTAAACCTGAATACTCATATAAAAATATAGCCAACCTCAAATCACGTCCCACCAAAAACTTTTCTATTTCCGCTTTTTGTTCCATGGATGCATCAGATTCCAGAAATTTTTGAACCAAGGTGTTTCCTTTTTTTAACCACCTATCCTTGGCTACTTTATCTATGGGCAAAGCGCGCAATTGACTCAAAAAAAGTTGTCTGTCTGTTTTCGTTAATTTTGAATCTTGAGACAAGAATGTCACAAGACTGTCAGGGATGTTATCTGCAATAAACTTAGGTTCAAAAAAATAATTCAAATAGTACTTTAACCCCTTATAATAGAGGTCTTCCTTCGGATATTTATCCAAAAAAGCTTCTAAAACGCTTAATCTTCTTTTTTCAACATCATCCTCAAATCTTCTTTGTTCTAAAAAGTTTGCGCTATAATACCACTCCAGTTCTTTGGGAGATTGACTGAAATAAGTTTTTATGGTGTCGACTCCTAACCAATCTTTTTCTATCTGGGACTTGCTTACAAGGTCATTGCCTTGACTTTTAATATCCCTATTATTTTGTGTCCACCCGACATGGGGTATCCACATTTGCCATGTTAATAGAGTGATGACTATTTTTATTTTCATGTTATTCATTTTAAGGTTTGTAATTGGAACTCAAAATCATCTGAACCCATGATGCATTTACCATCTATAAGGCTACAGACTTGGTATTCATAAGTTCCGGAAATGTTAGGATTTTCGGAAAGTAATTTAATTTTTTGCCGAAACTCCGCCCTATTTTCAAAATAATTCACAGAGACATCAAAAATAGAATCGTATTGTTTTATGGATCCTATGGCGACCATATCTCCCATTAACTTATAACTATTATGAGGTTCAAACTCGAAAGTAGTTGGTAATGGTCCCAGTTCATAGGCTTGAATATGGCTAAACAAATGCCAATTTGCATCTAACTTGACGGTAAATATAAGTTCAACAATGTCTCCTTTATGAATCTTTTTATTAGATACAAGGCATTGCCATGTGGCCGGATTTAAAATCTGTGCAGATAATGCTGTACTAACCAGCAAAATACTGAGTGTTATTATTCTTTTCATATCATTAATTTTTAAATTTTTCAAGGTAACTACAGAATAGAATCATAGATTTAAAACAACATATTAATACCCTGAATTTTGTGGTTTTAAATTGGAATTCATTTGCAACTCTGTTTCTGGTATAGGCAATAAAATATCGGTAGTTTGCCAATGCTCCTTAATGGGACTTAATATATCATCCGCAAAGCCCATCCGTTTAAGATCAAACCAACGATGCCCATGTTCCGTAAAGAGTTCTACATAGCGCTCTTTCAGAATCGCTATAAGGAGTTCACTTGGTGTGGAAGCCGTTGTGTTATCGAGACCGGCGCGATTTCTAATGATGTTTAAATCTTCTTGGGCACCATTAATATTGCCCAGATTCGTTCTAGCTTCCGCTCGAATCAAATACTGTTCAGCCAATCGAAAAATAATCGAATATTCGAGGGATGCGTTTTCACTAAAAATTGCTTTGTATTTGTATGCGTAATGTAAGGTGGTCAATCCATCACTACTGGTGGTGCTTCCTACCCAATTTAATCGTCTAAGATCATCAGGTTCGAAGGCTTCCAATAGTTGAGAATTTAAGGCATAGGATTGACCGGGTATAAACCTTATGATTAACTGATTGGCTTCATAGGTATTCCTATTGTTAATTCCGTCCGGTTTAAATTGCCATAACGTTTCTTTTGAAGCCTTTAAAAAAACAGCGTTAACATCAGGCTCCAAGCTAAAAGCACTAATAACTTCACTTGCTTCAACCTCAGCCAATTCCCAATTTTCTGTATAGAGGTACATGCGAGCCAATAATGCCTTAGCGACCCATCGATTAGGAATAACATGTTCTCCACTGGTATCCGTGTTATCCAAAAGACTTATAGCATCCTTCAAATCTGCAATTATTTGCTCATAAACTTCATTTGCAGGCTCACGTGAGACTGAATTATTTTCCACATAATCTGTCGTAGTGATATATGGAATATCGCCGTAAACGTTGGTTAGTAAACTATGAATATAGGCTCGTATAAAGAGCGCTTGTCCTTTAAACTGCTTTTGATCCTCTAGACTTATGGCATTTGTATTATCCAATCCTTTAATAATATCATTGGTAGCATAAATTATGTTATAAGCCGTTTTCCACCAACTTAATACATTAGCATTATTTGTGGATACGGCATGCTCATAGAGCTCCAAATGATTGGTATCAAAGCCATAATAATCAAGTTCATCACTATAGATTCCCATTAAAACACTGAATCCAAAATTCCCTGACACCATGCCTTGTTCCCTCATCTTATAATAAAGGTTTGCTAAGGTCGATTCTACGGTTGCAGCATCATCGAATACCGTCTCTGAAATTAAATTATTTTTGGGTGGATCGACCTCTACAAAATCCGTGCAAGCGGTAAACCCCATGAAGAAAAGAGATACAACTAGGTATTTTAATGATCGTATGGTATTAACAAAAATATCAATGGAAGATTTTTTGATGTTTGTACTGTTATTTTTTAGTTTCATAATTCTGAATTTATAGTTAAAAACCTAGTTGGAGTCCAAAGGTTATCTGTCTTAATGGTGGTAAAATTATAGCCGAGGGCTGCTCTGGATCTGGCCCTTTATAATGAGTCAATGTCCATAGGTTCTGACCTTGTATATAAACACTTAAATCCATACCACCGCTAAAGTCTTGGGGTATTTTATAAGTTAGGGAGATATTCCGTAAGCGTATAAAGGAGGCATCAGATACCGCGGCACTACTTTCTCGTTGGTACTCGAGAACATTAAATACACTTGGGTCTAAACCACTAATGGCGCGCATAATAGGTTTGATATCCCCGGGTTGTTGCCAACGATCCAAAAGCTCAACAGGTCCATTTCTACTAAATCCTGGTGTTACCGTAGAAGCAAAATTGTTAAATGCCTTTTGCTTTTTAAATTGAAAGAACACATCCAAAGTCAGATTTTTAAACGATATGGTATTGCCTAAGCCCCCATAAAATTTCGGAGCAAGATCCTCAATCCACTGTTTATCCTCTAAACTACTTATGGTTTCATCCCCATTATAATCTTCAAACTCATAAATGCCCGTTTCTGGATTTACACCTAAGGCGTGATAAAGATGGGTGATGGTCAATGGCTTTCCGATAATAAATCGGTTGGCAAATGTTGAAGATTCTAAGTCGGGGAATTCCAGTAATTTATTTTTTGGTAGTGTTATATTGAAAGAGGTACGCCATTCAAAATGTTTACTGCGTATATTGATGGTACTTAAGTCCACCTCAAAACCCGTATTCTCAACGGTAGCATCAAAATTACCTGTCAGACTGCTAAATCCAGTTGTAGCGGCTAATGGAATCCCAATTAGCTGATTCGATGAACTATTTTGAAACCAAGCCGTATTAAGAAGCACCCGATCCCTAAAAAATCCAAGCTCTAGGGCAGCTTCCAACTTTTTGTTCGATTCCCATCCAAATAACGGATTAAAAATACCTGTCGGTTCTAGTACGGTCGTCCCATTGTAATCTAAGCCGGTCACACTATAGGTGTCCAAAAACTTATAATCCCCTATATTGTCGCTACCCGTTGTTCCATAACTTCCTCGTAGTTTACCAAAACTCAAAATGGAATGATTTTTTAAAAATAATTCTTCTGAAAATAGCCATGCCAACCCAACAGCACCAAAACTACCAAACTGCTTTCCGGAACCAAAACGAGAAGAGCCATCTCGACGCCCTGTTAAATTCAAGATATATTTGTCCTGCCAATGGATATTGATACGTCCAAAAACCGCCTGGTAAGCATATTCACTGTCTGCATCCTCCCGTACTTCAACGCTATTTGCTGCCGCCAAATTCCTAATCAGGTCATTGTTTGGAAACCCTGTTCCTTTTTGTATCAATCGCTCCATGGACTGACTTTGAAACGTGGTACCGAGCAAAACATTCAAACGCACTTTGTTCCATTGCTGTTCCCATTGGATTTGAGGCTCTACAATCCAAGATTCTCTTTTGGAACTATTGGTAGTGATGGAGGAGTTTGCTTCGGGTGTAAATCCCAGACTAGGGTTTCTAGCTGAACTTGGTAAAATCCTGTAAGATTCCATCAAGTAATTGTTATATCCCAGATTAGCCTTAAGCTCTAAACTTGGTAATAATCCATAGGACAGACTAACATTGGAAACCAGGGTATTGATGTTGGCCTGATAGTCTTCCTCTAAAGAGGCTAAAGGGTTATCAAACGTGTTATTTTCCCAATTTAATTGCCCTTGTTCATCGTATAAAGCTGGCGCGTTCGGGATTAAAGAGTAAGCCTTTCCCGATAAATCTGTACGGGGCATTTTATTGTGTTCTTGGGTATAGATGGTTGACAAATTCATTTTAAATCGTTCATCGTTTGAACGATGGCTAGTATTGCCATGAAATGATGTTTTCTTATAATTTGAATCCCCTGGAAAAACGGTTGTTTCTTTCTGGTGTGCACCACTAATTAAAAATTGGGTTCGAGCATCTCCACCAGATACTGAAAGCTGCACATTATTGCGATATGCTGTACCACCAATCAATTCTTTTTGCCAATCGGTATAACGATTCTGATCCCATGTTTTCAAACTGGGCCATACAAAATCAAATGCAGGGCTTTCCAAAAATGGGTCAAAACCATCGTTCATAATCCCTTCGCGACTCACTTCCAAGTACTGCTCTGTATTCATTAAATCCAAAAAATGGGATACCTGTCCTAAGGAGCTACTCATATTAAGTTTAAACTGTGTCTTACCTTCTTTACCCTTTTTGGTCGTAATCAGCACCACCCCATTGGCTGCCCGAGCACCATAAATGGATGTGGCATCGGCATCCTTTAATACCTCGATACTTTCAATATCATTTGGATTAATAGCATTTAGCGGACTGATATTTCCACCGTTGATACCTACCGAAACATCTACAGATCCTAAGGACTGGGACCCATAAGGAACACCATCTATAATATACAAGGGCTCCGTACTGCCGTTTATAAAGTTCCTTCCGCGAATTTCAATAGCATAACCACCACCAGGCACTCCAGTAGTTTGTACAATGTTAACCCCTGACATATGTCCTTGCATAGCAGACAACGGGTTATTTACGGGTTGTTTTTCGATGGTTTTAGCCTTCATGGTTGCAATGCTACCGGTTCGTTCCCTATCCTTTACCTTGTAATACCCCGCATTGATCTCTACGGTGTTGAGCGTGGTGATATCGGTTTCCAGTATCACATCTATTTTTGTGCGATCTTGTATGGGAATTTCATGGGTTTTAAAACCAATGAATGAGAAGATCAGAACCTCATTATTATTGGCTAGAATCCTATAAACCCCATTAAAATCAGTTACCGCTCCCTTTTGTGTTCCTTTGATGATGATGGAAACGCCGGCTAATGGGATGCCATTAGAATCTGTGACCAAACCCTGTATTTCAGATTGTGGTAAAGGTCTAATTTCCATGGCTTTCAAAGATATAGAAGTGACCAAAAGAAAAAGAATACAGCTTAAGTACAGCCTAGCCATATGTATTGAATTATTTTTCATATTTTTGAATTAAGTTTAACATTGATTTGTTGAATTTTCGGCCTCCTACAAGACCCTGTAAAAGTTTATTAGGAGGTTTTTTTTGTGTTTTTATGTCATAGGCATTTGATTAAAGGTTGTTTTTTAGGAAAGCGAGCCACCTTACCCTATTGTAAGCAGACTTTGGTGGTCTCTTTCCAATTGACTAACTCAAATTATTACGGTCTTAACTGCCTTTGCGCTTTAGGCTAGTAATAACGATATGGGTTCGGATATAAAAAAAGTGTAACGGGTAGTAATGGGATAAAAAAAGAAGGTCGTCATCCGAAAAATAAGTGTAACGTCAATCCCATACCATGGGTATTTAAATCGGGTTTTTGGGTTTCTTTTTAAAAAGGATGTCAAACATAGATACTTTCAACATCAAAACACGCTGAAATAAACCATTTTGCTTTTGTATACAAAACCTGTGCTGCATCTTTTTAGTTTTAAAAATGACCCATTTGTAACTCATCGTTAAGAAAGCAGTGCTAAGAACAGCTAAGTAAAGCCTATAATGTTGGATACAAAAAAGGCGTGAAACTCAACTTACTGTCCTTGTGGTACTGGTATACCGTGCAACAATAAGTGAGCCCACGCCCTAAGACGTGAGCATCTTACTTATCATCTCGTTGCAAAAATTACCAGTTTTCAAGGACGAGAATCCAAGCGAATGCTTCAATATTTTGATTTGAAGAATCGCAAATTTAATATTTCTTACAAAAATGTAAGCATTACAAACATAATAAAAATTTTCTAATGCGCACCATCGTACGCATTATTTTTTATAGAGTTGACTTTATTTGTTATTATGACAAGTGTAAACTTCATTATTTGTGAATATATTTATAGGAATTGGGTATTAGAATCTACTTCCCAAAGAGGATTTGCCTTAGATCATAATATTGAAGAGAGTATTGTTAGAAAAATCAAGAATACTGTATTAAAAAAGAAAGATTATGAATATAGTATTCCTGTCACTACATTACAAAAAATCTGCGAAGCTAGAGGCTTGAAGTTGTCGGATTTTTTTAAATTGATAGAGCATTAAACTCCATGAATTTTATTTTATCTTAAATATTTTTTTTCTAAAATGACCAATTTTATTAAAATTGGGGTGAGGAGGTTACATATCCCTTCCATAACACTAAATCACAGTTAAGGGTTAGGCTTCAGTTACAATTAATACAAAACTTAATAATATAACTTTGGCAAAATAATATAATTTTTGCCAAAGTTATATTTGTTGAAAATATTTTATTACATTTACTATAAATTAATAAAAATTGGATAAAACAATTGAAAATCAGATAAAAAGATACTTTGAAAGCAACAATATGCTATCAAAGGAAGGTTTGATGGAATTACTTAAAAACGATTTCCCAACTTGGTCTGATAATACGATTAACACCTATTTGTATAAACTTAAAAAAAATGGCGTGATAGATAATATTTCCAGAGGAATATATACCATTGGAAAAATCCAATTATTCACCCCAAAGATTAATGATCAATTAATAAAAATAGCCAGTAGAATTCACAAAGGTTTTCCATTCGTTAACTATTGCGTTTGGAATAGCTCATGGTTAAACGATTTGATGCGTCACCAACCCTTTAAAAATTTCACCATCGTTGAAATTGAAAAAGTAGCTGCAGAGCAAGTATTTAATGAATTGAACGGTTATTTTCAAAATACCTTTATTAACCCGGACGAAATTTTTTTCGAAAGATACATCAGTGTATTAGACAATGTCATTATTGTAAAAAACCTATATTCAGAAGCACCTGTTTTGAAGTTATATGATTTGACCATTCCAACACTTGAAAAAATACTGGTCGATATAGTAATTGATGATACCCTTTTCGCTGCACAACAGGGAGAATTAAATTTTATGTATAAAACTGCTTTCAATAAATACGATATTAACGAATTAAAAATGAAACGATATGCAGCAAGAAGAAACCGAGAAAAAGAAGTAGAAAAATTGATAAATATAAGTTTGGCAAAATAGATGACTTTTTGCCAATAATATACAAACAATGATTAACAACGAAACCCATACAATAGATTGGATTCATAACTTAAAAAGCAAGTTAGGAAAACGCATTGATCCCAAATTAATTGAAAAAGTAATTTGGGCACTGACGCTATTGGAACAATTAAAAATAAATGGGTTAAACTTTACATTTAAAGGCGGTACAGCATTGTTATTGGCAACCGAAAAGCCCAAACGATTCTCAATCGACATCGATATCATAACAGAGCATTCTGAAAAAGAAATAATAGCAGTTTTACAAAAAATAGTGAATGAACAAATCTTCCTGGATTGGGAAGACGACAACGACCGTAAGCATACACCCGATGCACCAATCGGACATTTCAAAGCCTATTACAAAAGCGTAGTAGATGCTAATATCGAGCCTATTTTATTGGACCTGCTCTACACACCAAACCCATATCCTCAAATTCAAGAACTGCCTATAAAACACAATTGGATTTCTACTTCAGGAGAAGATACCATAATCGCAATGCCAACCTTTGATGCCATTCTAGGGGACAAACTAACTGCGTTCGCTCCCAAAACAACTGGAATTCTATACAGCAAAAATCGTCCGGTAGAAATCATTAAACAATTATATGATATTGCGTTTCTTTTTGACAACATTAGTGATTTAACAGTAGTAAAAAACAGCTATAACAAAGTAGTTCAGGAAGAAATTGGATTCAGAAAAATAGAGATTTCAGCAACAGAAGTGTTAGAAGATACGTGGCAAGCTTGCTATACATTAGCAGAACGCGATATAAAGTCAGAAGAGTTTAATCATTTGCAAGTAGGCATTAGAAACTTTACCAACTTCACAATTGACAGATTCAACATAGACGAAGCCATCACAGCAGCAGCCAAAGTGGCATATCTCACCAAACTATTACAAGCCGAAGAAGAAATAAAAATGGAAAGGTTCAAAAATCCATTAGAAATAAAAGATTGGATAATTGAAGACCAGAATTACAACAAACTAAACAAATTAAAAAAGAACAACACGGAAGCTTTTTACTATTGGTTTAAAGCAATAAATATTTAAAAAAGAATATATGTTAACAACAGAAATAAAAAATAAGATTCAACTACTTTGGGATAGGCTTTGGGCAGGTGGACTCGCAAATCCTATTACCGCAATTGAGCAAATATCTTATTTGCTTTTCATGAAGAGATTAGAAAAGTTTACACCAAATTTAAAAAAGAATTTAAAGTGGAGTACATACCACTCTTTTGAAGACGAAAAACTTGTAAATCATATAAAAGATACTGTTTTTGAATATATAAAAAAGGACTTAGCTCAAAATGATGAACCATTTGCTAAGGCTATGAAGGATTCGGTTTTTATAATAAATACTCCATCATTGTTAAAAGATTGTATTGATATAATAGACGCTATTTATCAAGAAATTGAAAGACAAGAAAAAGATAATAATCAGTATTTTCATGATATTCAAGGAGATGTATATGAGTATCTATTAAAACACACGAGTGAAGCTGGGAAAAATGGGCAATTCAGGACTCCACGTCATATAATACAAATGATGACAGAGATTCTAAATCCTGATATTGATGGCAAAATTTGCGATTTGGCGTGTGGTTCAGGTGGATTTTTGATTGGGGCATATCAATATATCATAACCAAATATTCTAAGAAAACGGTAAAAGACGAAAATGGGTTATTAAAAGGTTTAGATGGTAAAAAGTTTCAAGATGACGAAAATATTGGAAAGGAATTAATGCTAAAAGAAACTACTTTTTATGGATTTGATGTTGATCAAACAATGGTGCGAATAGGAATGATGAACTTAATGATGCACGGTATAACCAAGCCTAATATAGAGCATATTGATACACTTTCTTTGGATTATGAAAAATTAGAGGCTAAAAGATTATCTGAAACTTTCAATCCAAAAGATAAGAATACTTATGATAATGAAAATCTACAAGGACAATATAGATACATACTCGCGAATCCTCCATTTACTGGGAAGATAAATAGTGAAACTGTGTCTGAAAATTTAGATAGAATATATCCAATTAAAGAAAATAAAAAACTTAAGAAAAACGAAAGACAAAAAACTGTACAATCAGAATTATTATTTCTGGAAAGAATGATTTATATGTTGGAAGAAGGGGGAAGAGCTTGTGTTGTAGTCCCAGAAGGCTTACTTTTTAACACTTCTTTTGCTCATGTTGCAACTCGAAAAATTTTAATGCATGACTGTGAACTTCAAGGAGTAATTTCATTGCCTAGCGGTGTTTTTCAGCCTTATACAGGGGTAAAAACCTCAATTTTAGTTTTTGAAAAGAAAAAATATGAAAGTGAAACACCGCAAGAGATTGATGTTTGGTTTTATGAAATGAAATCAGATGGATATACTTTAGATACAAATAGAAAAAAACTAAAAGATAATCCAATACCTGAAGCCATAAAAAAATGGACAAATAGATTTAAAGAAGAACAGAAAAATAGAAAGCTACAACATTTTACAATTCCTTTTGCTGAAATTCAAAAAAGCAAATATGAATTAAACTTTAATAGATATAAAGATTTTGAATATGAGGCAGAAGAATATAGACTGCCCAAATATATTCTTGAAGAGTTATTTATTTTAGAAGAAGAAATTTTTAAGGGACTATCTGAATTAAAAGAAAGTGGAGAATAAAAAAGTAAAAATAAAAGATGTTGTAAAACTAATAAATGGCTATCCATTTAAACCAACAGACAGAGGGAACTCAGGTATGAATATCATCCGCATACAAAATTTAAACAATCCTCTAGCAATTTATAATAAAACAACTAAAGATGTTGATGAAAAATATATTGTCAAAAAAGGAGATATTCTAATTTCATGGTCTGCTTCGTTAGGTGTTTATGAATGGAAAAATGATAGTGCTTATCTCAACCAGCATATTTTTAAAGTTGAGTTTATTTCAGATAAAATTTCTAAAGACTATTTTAGGTATGTTATTCAATTAGCTATTGAGGAATTGACATACAAAATGCGCGGTGTTGGGCTAAAGCACTTAACAAAAGGGCAATTAGATGCTTATGAGTTTATTCTGCCAAATATAACAGAGCAAACAACAATAATTAATAGACTTAACAACTTAGAAGTATTGATTTTAAAAAGAGTAAAATCAATTAAACTTCTTAACGAATATATAAAATCAACTTTTTTAGAAATGTTTGGTTCTCTAATTGTAAGCAATAAGAAAACTAATTTTAAAGTGTTAACTCAATTAACACAAAACAAAAAGAATGCAATTAAAGCAGGACCGTTTGGTTCCGAATTAAAGAAAGAATATTATGTAAGTAAAGGATATAAAGTTTATGGACAGGAGCAAGTAATCAAGAATGATTTTAGTTTTGGAAATTATTTTATTGATAAAGAAAGATTTGAAAAACTAAATAGCTGTAAAATTGTGGCTGGTGATGTTTTGATAAGCTTGGTAGGGACTCTAGGCAAAGTTGCAATTGTACCCGAATTTTTTGAAGAAGGTGTTATTAATCCTAGATTAATCAAAATTTCTTTTGATACAAAAATAGTCAATCCTTATTACATAAAATCATTATTTGAAACAAGCCATTTTGAAGCACTTTTTAAAGATATTTCGAAAGGTGGAGCTGTTAAATCCTTAAACTTAAGTGTTCTAAAGAAAATTAACATCCCAATTCCTGAAATTAATCTTCAAAACAAATATAGTGAGCAACTTAAGCTTGTTGAAACACAACTTCAAAAATTTTTAAAATCGCAACTTCTTTTTGAAGAAATGTTTCAGTCGCTATTATATAACTCATTTAATCATGATAAAATTGAAGAAGATGAAATCGATAAATTGATTAATGATGAATTAGAAATTGAAACAATGATTCAAGATATTAAAGTATCAGATTTTGAATCTTTAACTCAATACAACTCTTCAAAAGATTTATTGTTTAAAGTATTAGAAAGAACTGAGATAAAAAATAAATTAGAAAATGAAACTTCAAAGTTTAACAAAGGAATAGTACAGATTTATTTTCAAAATAAGATTGAAATTAAGACAAATAGGGAACATAAATTAGATAGTAAATGAAACTAGTAAGATTTAAACTTAACTCTAAATTTAGAAGTTTACCTAAAGATTTTGAATTAATTTTTAGGGAGAAAAATTCGCTTACCAATGAAAAACTTAATCAATTTCATCCATATTGTTTTGCAGGTCTTAATGGTAGTGGAAAGTCAAATGTACTTGAGGCATTATCTTTAATTTTCTTTTATTTAGAATGTTCGTTTTCCAAATACCTTCCTGATGAATTCAAAAACTCGTTTGAAAGAAGTCAAATTCCATTTTCCTTTGAATTGGAATACTTACTATATAAAAATGATGAAGACCTAATGATTCCTATAAAAATCATTAAACCTGAAAGCAAGCCGATAGAGTTATACCGTACAACCGTAAATAATGAAATAATCAGAGTCAGTACTATACCAATAAGAGAGGGGATAAATAAATCCAATGCTATAGCAAAGCAATATCTCCCGGAAATAGTGATTGGATACTCTTCTGGTGAAAATGAGATATTAAGTCTTCCCTTTTTAAAAACAAGATTAATTCATTTAGACAATTACAAACAGTCGCTTATTAGTAATGAAGAGTATGACAAAAAACCTTTAACAAGTCTTGTTTATATAGATTATGGTATGAGTCAAGCTGTATTATTAGCAAATTTTTTAATGCAAAAAGAGTTTGATGATGAAAAACTTGATTTACTTTATCCTATAAAAGAAATATTAAAAATTGATAAACTTCATAGTTTCAGATTAGTAATTAAAGATTTTATAGTTAAAAATGAAGAAAGCTCAAGTGTGAAATCAAAAGAGTTATTATCGCAGTTGAAAGAGAAAAATAAGAATTCAATAATCGATAAATTAAAAAGATGTGCTACTTCTTCTTTTCTTACTTTAGACAATGAATTGATTTTGGACTATTATGTAAATAGAGAGACAAGAAAAGCTTTTCAAGGGAATTTTACATCGGCTTATGATTTATTTCAAAATTTACAAACCTTACTTGAACTAAATCTTCATTCAATAAATAAGAACATAAAAAAAGAAATATACACAACTGATAGTATGTATGTTTCTGAAAAAATGCCAAAGCCAGATGGAAAAGATTTAGTTTTTTATTTTAATAATTTCTTATTACTGAAAAAGGGAGAGGAAAAGCCAGTATTAATTAAAAACCTCTCAGATGGTGAACATCAATTTCTACATAGTATGGGGATTTGTTTGATGCTTAAAGATAAAACAGCTTTACTGTTATTAGATGAGCCTGAAACTCATTTTAATCCTGATTGGCGTTCAAAATTTATAAGCATTTTAAAAGACTGTTTAGAGCGTGGAGAAAGCAATAACTTAATAAGAGATATTTTAATCACTTCACATTCTCCATTTATTATATCAGATTGCTTTCCTGATAAAGTAGTTGTATTTAAAAAGGACGAAAAACCAATAAATGCAAAAGACATGAAGTTCAATACTTTTGGAACTTCAGTAAATATAGTGTTAGAAGAAATATTTAAAAAAGAAGAAAGTATATCTGATTATTCACTATCTGAACTTAATAAAATTAAAAACAGAGAATTTAAAACAATTAAAGATATTCAAAAGGCTAAAGAAGACTCCAGACTTCTAGGTGATTCACCTGAAAAAGTATTTCTATTTAGAGATTTATTACTTAAAGAAGAAGAATTAAAAAATAAAGGTTTAGATGCTTAAATCATACAAATATATAGAAACACCGCATCATTTTTTAAATGATAACATAATTGCTTTTTTCAATCGAATTGAATTTGAAACAGGAGATTATTCTACAACATTTTTTGATGTGAGTTTTTATAATGATATAGTTAGTCATCATAAAAAAATATTAGAAGAACCTCTAATTAACATTTTTGAAATAATTAAAATTTGGGAACAACCGAAAAGATCTAATTTTTGCAAGAAGGTAAAAGAAAGCAATGATATAGAAAAAATATGCAAACGCGAAATAACTCCTTTAAAAATTAATGACATTGATAAAGAAATAACAGATGTAGTTGATATAAAAAAAATGTTTTCAGACTTATACAAACAAGTATTATATGGAAATCATTGCAAAAATAGCTATGGAGATATGCAAGAACATTTTAAGCAATTTAAAACAAATGAAAATGAAATTTTTAAATGCCCAGTTTGTGGTTTAATTCCTCAAAATACAAAAGAAGAGAAAAAAGAAGATTATGACCATCTATTGCCATACACTATTTATCCTTTTTCATCAGTAAACTTTAAAAACATAGCACCAATTTGTGTCGATTGCAATTCTGATTATAAAGGAGATAAAGATGTTTTAGATAATACTGGAAAGAAAATATTTTATTATTATGACGATTTACATCATAATGATGGTATTACAATAAAAGCAAAACTAGAAAACGAAAAAGAACATTTATTTTCATTCACTTATACTACTATTGATAATAGAACGCAAGAGATAGAATCTTGGAATGAAATCTTTGATATAAATACTAGGTATATAAAAAGAGCCAAGGGTAAAGCAGATAGTTGGTTTAGACACTATTGGGAATTTTTAGAAGATCCAACTTATAAAGATGTTGATATTAACTTAAAAAAGAGAATGTATTCATCTTTATATAAAAAAGACCCTGACACAGAAGCTATTAAATCACCAATTATAGCAGCTATGGAGAATTCTACATTATCCTTAGCGTATCAAGACACTGCAAAATATAAAATGAATTTTTAATCTTTTTTATGAAAACATCTTTCGAAAATTTTAGTGGTGCAGATTATGTTGATGGAGCTTGTTTAACTCTTGATAATGCAAAAAAACATATTCAAACAAGTGAACTTTTAAAAAGTGAAGAAATCTATGGCATAGCAATTTCTCATTTAATACTTGGTGCGGAAGAATACATTAAAGCTTTTGTGTTGCTTTGCTTAAGCGGCGTAAATGATTTTTTAAGTGATAAGGAAAAACTTGATTTATTTAAGAATCATAAGTTTAAGCATAAAAACATAGAGGACCTTTTGAAATCAATGACAAATGAAGCAGCAGACGAATTTGAAAATGGTTTTTTCGATAGATTAGTTAACAATCAAGAACCTGCTTCCAAATTTTCCGTTGATGGCTTTCATATGAATAAGCCTTTTAAGCTAGTTTCATTTTCTAAAAAAGACTTAAATAGAATTTTAGGTTGGTTAGATAAAGCAAATGATTTAAAGAATAATGGTTTTTATATTAATCTTAAAGATGGATGGGAAAGTCCTCAACAATTTAATTTAGAAGATTATGAAAAGGCTTTTCAAGTAGTAGATATATTAATTAAAGCGATTGAACCATTATTCACATTACCATTATCGGATGAACAATTTATGGGCTATCTAAAAAGTAAAAATATTACCTAATTAATGAACTCTATTAATCATCATTAAAGAGCAAAATTAGCTTGGGATATTCTCATTGATGTAGCAAAACGTCAACACTTTATTCGATATAAAGAGCTAGGAGATAGAATAGAAATTCATCATAGAACTGTTAGATTTGTTTTGGCTATAATCCAAGATTATTGTACTGAAAATAAATTACCACCATTAACTATTCTTGTAGGTAACAAACTTGGTGTTCCTGGAAAAGGTTTTATTGCTTGGGATGTAGAAAATGCTGAGGAAGGTAAAAATAAAGTATATAGTTATAATTGGAGTAGTCTTGAAAATCCATTCAGCTATGCATTAGACGGTACAAAAGAAAATGAAATTGTCAATTCGTTATTAAATCATCCTGAAGAATCGAGTGATATATATGGTAAAATTAAAGTGCGAGGAACTGCTCAAATAATTTTTAGAAAAGCACTATTAAAAGTGTACAATTCTAAATGTGCATTTTGCGAATTAAGTTTCGAGTTTGCTTTACAAGCTGCTCATATTATTCCTTGGTCAAAAGCTAACAATGACCAAAGATTAGATGTAAGAAACGGAATTTTACTTTGTGCGACACATCACAGTTTATTTGACAAAAGATACATAACAATTAATGAAGATTATTTAATTTCAATTTCAAACAAGCAAAGAAGACTATCAAAATATGATAATCTTTTGACTCAAGTATTCCATGAACAAAAAATGAAATTGCCCGCAAATAAAAGTTTATGGCCAAAAAAAGAATATTTACAAAATCATAGAAATAGTTAGTTAATTAGAAGCTTGTCCTTTAATTTACCTGTTTCATAAAAATTACTCCTATCTTTCATCAATTCCTTTTCTGTTTAATTTGGTTAATATCCATGTATTAATCTTAAAGGTTATTATAGGATGGTATTTAGATTAGTCTATCCAAAGATTGCTTTCTTAAAGCTAATTTATATTCACTGGTTTCTCTCAAAGCATGTAGAAATAATTTAACATTATCCAAACTTAATTTTGATAAAATATCATAGCTCTTCTTATGACATTTTCTATACTTTTTACCGCTACCACAAAAACATGTAGAAACGCGATCTATTTTTTTTCCTTCAATCATTTGATTTAATCCAAATTCAATATTAAAAATGTTATCAGTCATAAAAGTTTCTTCAAAAAATTCAATCCAACCTTTATCGCCGTGTGACCGTTCTTTTAAAAAATAACCATTTTGATTTCTGAAAATTTGGCTGTAGAAATAATTTTTAACTTGATTATCTATAAAAAAAAGTAAAGTTAAACTACTATTGCAAATGATGATTTCTTCTGGTGGTGAGGCTATACAACAATTTCCAGTTGCTTCAAAAATATGCCAATCGATATTTTTTGGAATACGACCACCAGTTTCAAATACTAATGGAAAACTATTTGGGTAATCTTGTACGGCCTTAATTTCAATTTGATAAGTATCTTCTATAGCACCATGTTCGTCAGTCAGGTTCAAAGAACCAAAAATACAAGGAATGCCATTGTCATTTTTATATGATAATTCCTTGTATTTTTCAATAACAGCTGTTATTTGTTCTTCAAAAATGGTATAGCCGTTCATTTTATTATTTCCCCCAAGGTCTAGATAAGGCCGCTCCACTTGTTGTGACTGCACTACTATTTGATTGTTCATTTTTATCTTCACCATCAGGGAAACGCGTTCCTAAATGCTTTTGCCATAATCTACTAGCCTTTAGTTGATTTTGCTCTTTCAATGCAGCTTCTGCATCAGAGAGAAAACTATCTAAATTATTTAGAAAATTACTTTTCCTAGTTTCATCATAATCCGCAAACAAATCATCTTTTGGTGCTGCAGGAACTATACATTCAAATTCCTGAGCTAATGCTTTTTTAATTTCCCTTAAAATATCGGTCAATAAAATATCATCCCTATCATTAAGAACAATTTTAGCTTTAGCATTCATAGCTAAAATAGTCATCGCAAGTCCACTTGGCATTTTGTTTCTTTTATGGTCGCACCAGGCTTTTAATTCCTTAATAGCTTTAATCATTTTCCCATTTGCATCTTTGTTATTATTGAACAAATCAATGAATGCTTTTGGATCACTATCTTCCCAACCATTATTTTTTACTGCAAGCTGATATTCTTTTCCGTTAATTTTATAGTAAACAGGAATATCAATTTCGTAATCTCCGGAAAAGATATTTCGAATACATTTCTTTCTATGCTCAGGTGTGGTAGTAGTGTAGCCATTAACAGCATCCCAAATCCAATTCTGTAATGTAGTTGCAGTAACATCAGGAGTTCTGAAAAAGTAAACACCATCATCCAAATCACAAATATCATCTTTAGTTCTAATACCAGTCTTCATTTTATAGGAACCTTGTATATAAAACTTAGGTACATATTCAGGATGATGCTCCTTAAAATATTTTCTAATTCGCTCTCTCAACCCATCTTTAGATGTGGTCATCTTTGTTTTTTTATTTGACGTCAGAGAAATTTCAGTATTAAATTCTCCAAACAAGTGGTGACAATTTGCCATTTTTTATATGTTTTTATAGTTCTTAATGTATTTAAAAAATTCAAGGATTTCAGGCTTGGTGGCGTATGTATTCCCAACTTGATTTCCTAATGATTTTATGGTAGATAGCGAATTTTTATCAGCTCTATCCATAGTAATACAATTCATTTGGGCCCTTGACATTTCTGGTGATTTTATCCGAAAGTATTTTCCTTTCGGGTTTATTTTGGGTACAATTTTTAATAAAAAATAATCGGTAAAATAGGACTGTCCATCTAATGCCGTTTGAAACATTTTTTCCCTCCAACCAATAATCGATTTAGATTTGTTTGATGTAGATACCCAACCATTTGGGGTGGTTATACTTGAAATTGATAAAATGCTGAAATCATCAAATTCTTTTCCCTCACCAACATAATAATCAATAGCCTCCAATAGGCCGCATAATGAAGGATTATTTGCCCAAACACCACCATCAGTATACAAGAAATTGTTATGTTCGTGAATAGGATAATAACTGGGTGCAGCAGAAGTGGCTAAAGCAATATCTACGAGTTTTATAGAATTATCTACAAAATGTTCAGTATGGCTCCCGGACTTTTTAAAAACCTTTGGTTGGCCATTAGTCAAATTAAAGCTTGGTATACAAAGTAAATTAGTAGCATCATTCATCGTTTTGTCTCCAAACAAATCCTCAAGGATTCTTTTTAAAGGTTTAACAGAATGTTTGTTTGAAAAGAAAATTTGCCTGAACGATTTATATGAATTCTGAAAACCTCTAATTAAATTACTATTTGATGTAGGGAAAATTTTAGAACTATTAGTTGTATATAAATCAACCAAATCTTTAGCACTCATTCCGTTGGCAAGTCCAAGGGCAATTAACCCACCTGTTGAAGTACCACATATCATATCAAAATGATCAGCTATATTTTTACCTGTTTTGTTTTCAAATGAAGCTAAAATGGAAGCACTATATAATCCTTTAATTCCGCCACCATCAATCGATAGTATTTTAAATGTTTTACTTTCCATAACTTTATATTATAAATTTTAAAACGAGTTTTACCAACGCAAAACTCGTTTTAATTCCATTACTTTAGTGCTTTTCCAATCAAACCTATTGCAGAAAAAATGACAACAGTCGTTATAATTGCATTCACGAGTTGAGCAGTTTCGCCATAGACTGTTGTACAGTTATTTTTATAGCAAAGCATAACCTGTTCCCTTGTAGGGTACCTAGTTAAATTACTCATTGTAAATAATTTATATATTAATAAAATTCCAGACAACACCAAGCTGTGTCGTATCAGCTTACCTAACTAAGAAGCTTCACTTTTCTTTTCGAACTCCTTTAAAAGGCGTTCCATCTTGCTTAACATCCATAAATCGACCAGAACTAGCGTCACGCTTAACATACTGTTCAGTCTTAGGATTATAAGTCTGACTTCTTCCTTTTATGGCACCATTACGATGCCCATCTCCGGGTGTCCCATTTTTTGCCATGGCTATCAGATTTAATACAATCAAACAATTTAAAACTGAGGCGTTTGATTAAAAACCCAAGGAATAATTAGGTAATAAATAGAATTCTATTACTTTTGCAGAATAATTTAAACGAGTCCAATCAATTAAATTACTCTGACCGAAGCACTATTCCATAAGCTTCGGTTTTTTTAGGAATAGTTTTTCACTTTATCCATTTTTATTTTACCCAAGTAACCTAAGCTTATCAAGGCTCTTTCACTTTTTGCATTTAGGTGGTCAATCGTCTGTTGTTCTTCTACAGTAGGGCTATTAACTAAAAAAGTATCAATTCCTTTTTGTGTATAATAAACCATAGTATTAGTCTTTATCAAATACTTCTTAATTCCATATGTAAAGGATACCCCGTTCATTAAACTCATGATACCAACATGTCCCACATTTACGCTCATTCTCATAATCAAATCATTTAAAATATTCTAAAATCCGTACTTTATCTTCATTTTCTTTATCGTTTTTATGATAAATTTCAATAAAAACGATGCGTTCTTCCTCTTTAAAATAGGCGTAAACCAATCGCAAACCTGAATTAACTCCTTTTCCTTTAAGCGATTTACAAGCAATTTTCTTAACTTTTATTACACAGCTCTCAATTCCTAAATGATCAATTCTATAACTAAAAGGTGGTCTATCTTCAGGAAGAAGTTCCAATACTTTCTTTACAGTTTCAAGGTCATCAACTAAGGTCTTATACTTCTTTAACAGAGATTTAAAATCCTTCTTAAAAGGAGCTATTTCTTCAAATACAATCATAAGGCATCATCTTCTTCATAGTTCCTAACAGAGAACGGAGGTTCACGATAAAAGGCTAACTCATAATTGATTTCTTCACCATCTTTAGAAACCATCCAAGGGATATCCTTATGGGAATAATTACTCACTGCTGACGCTGACCAATCACTCATTTGCTCAATCACTCTATCGATAACTTCTTTCTCGCTAGCCTTAAATCCTGTCAAGTCAGCTTTAACTAGTGGAATGTAACGAGTTTGTGGATAACCATGATACTCAGTTCGTAATCGTTGAATATGTTCACTTTCAATCATATCATTGATAATGGTATCCAAATTTTGAGGAACGGGTCCGAAAGGCAATTTGCGATAAGACGCACCTGTCAATTGCTCTTCATATAATTCATAATAATTAAAATCTGAAAAATACAATAGCTTATATAAAACGGTTTCTCCTACATTTGGTTTTCCAGCACAATGCTCTAAAATATAAAGTAAAATATTCTTCATCTTACCTACCTTTAAAGAGGGTACAGAAATTCTATCCGCAACGTTTTGTTCTTTTTTCTCTTCCAAATAGTCTAAAGTATCCAATGAAAATTTTTCAGACATAAAATCATCAAGTGAGAAACCTAATACTTGTCCAAACTTTTGTAACTCCATTATGTTCAAACTTCTTTTCCCTAATTCAATTTGGGTTAAAGAAGGTCTAGATATACCAACCATTCTCGCCAAGTCTTCTTGTGAAAATTGCTTTCTCTTTCTCAACTCAGAAATACGTTGACCTATTTGATCTTGTGAAATTTGAAATATCATAATTTTGAATTATAGATTAGTTATGCAAATATACGAAATGTTTTAATATCAAACAAACAAATGTTTTAAAACAAAACAAATATTAATTTAATTGCCACTCCTTCCCAACGCTCCAAAAGTTTTTGTATGCCAGAAGTTAATCGCTTCGATAGATAAATGGTGCAAAGCAACAAAAACTTTTCCCAAAGCTTAGTTACATAATGTGGCATTATAGGGCAATAAAGAAAATGGTGCTTCAAAACAAGATGGTGCATTGCCAGTGCTGCCGTTTGCTTCATTTCGCTAATTTCATTTAAAAAGCAGTATTTAAATAAATGAAAAATAACGGTGATTATCGCCGTTGAAATCAATTTATGTAAATTAAATAATTTATATTATCTTTGCATAACGGCGATTAACACCGCAATAAGCTAAATTTTTAAATTATGGCTATAAATGTAATACGAAGAAAAGAGTTATATGAAATAATGCCCGAGGGTCTAATAACCACTCATAAATGGCTTATGGAAAATAATTTAACGCGTCACGCAATAGATAATTTGGTTAAAAGTAATCAACTAGAATCTATAAGCAAAGGGGTTTATGTTAGAAATGTTAGCAAAATATCCTGGCAATCGGTGGTTTTCTCGTTGCAATCAATAGTAAAGACAGATTTGGTTATAGGTGGTTTAACATCACTTGAAATGCAGGGCTTATCACATTACCTATCTCTTTCTGAAAATAAAACAGTGCATTTATTCGGAAATGATGTACTGCCAGAATGGGTTACAAATTTAGACTTGAATGTGAAATTTGTTAGACACACTACCAATAGTTTATTTGCTAAAAATTCAGAAGAAAACAAACAATTACATCCTTTTACGTCAGAAAGGGATTGGGATAATGACGATAGAAAATTAATCTTATCAACTCCTGAAAGAGCGTATCTCGAAGTATTGTTGGACGTGCCACAAAAAATTACTTTTGAACACGCAGATCAATTAATGCAAGGGCTAACAACATTGTCGCCTAGGAATCTTCAAAAAATACTGGAATGGTGTCAAAATGTAAAGGTAAAACGGCTTTTCTTTTGGTTTGCAGACCGTCAAAATTATGTTTGGTTAGGTAAAATAAATAGAGAAAGCATAACATTGGGTTCTGGAAACAGAATGCTCATAAAAGGCGGAAAATTAGATACTAAATATAAGATAACAGTTCCAGAATGGCTATAGACGCAAACAATATATAACGCAGACAAGTGCAACTTTTAGTGCGTGTTTTACCGTTGGTAGATACCGAAAAATGTTTTGTATTAAAAGGCGGCACTGCAATCAATCTATTCTACAGAGCTTTGCCGCGACTTTCAGTTGACATCGATTTGTTATACATCCCGATGGATGATCGCGAAACAGCATTGATAAATATTAGAGCTGCTTTATCAAGAATAAGCAAATTGATTCAACAAAAAATACCACGAACTAAAGTACAACCAGCACACCTACAAAGCGATGCACTAAGGTTAATTGTAAGTCAAGATGAAATTCGAATCAAAGTAGAATTATCTCCGGTTATCAGAGGAACTGTTTTTTCAGAGATTAGAATGGAAGTTGTCGAAGAAGTAGAAAGAGAATTTGGATATGTAGAAATGCAGGTAGCATCACTTCCTGATTTATATGCTGGTAAATTGTGTGCGGCTTTAGACAGACAACATCCAAGAGATTTATTTGATGTAAAATTTCTTCTCGAAAACGAAGGGCTAACGGATGATTTACGAAAAACATTCTTAATATTTCTAATAAGCCATCAACGGCCAATGTCAGAACTGTTGGCTCCAAATCGTAAAGATATCAGCGAAATTTACGAAACAGAGTTCAAGCAAATGGCTGAAGTAGATGTGCCTTTGGAACAATTAGAAGAAGCGAGAGAAAATTTAATTCATCAAATCAATTCTCAAATGACAGATAATGAAAAGAAATTTCTTTTGTCTTTCAAAAACAAAAATCCTGATTGGAATTTACTGGAAATGGAAAATATGGACGTAATTGCTAACCTTCCTTCAGTACTTTGGAAAATGATAAATCTTGAAAAAATGCCTGCTCAAAAGCACAAAGAAGCGTATGATAAGTTACAAAATATAGTATTTCCAACACATCAATAATATATCCTTGCATTCTAACTCACTTGCTATTTCCTTATAAGATCGACTATTTGAATAATCCAAATGATGCCAACAAGCCCAATAAATAACATTCGCCTATTCAAATCTGTTTTCACAGGAAGAGAAGATGTATTTGCACTTCGATGGGAAAAAGGCAGCAAAAGTGGTTATATGCCAGTCTATTTTTATGACCCATATCGATATCGAGCTCATAAAATGAATGGAGGAACTTTTCAAAATTATGCTGATAAGGAATATTTGCCTTTCACTGAAAAGGAAATTGAAAAACACTTAAACGGCGAACAACATATTGGCGTTTATCCATTGCTCAAAGACAATACTTCGTGGTTTATTGTGGCAGATTTTGATAAAGTAGAATGGGTTGATGATTGCAAAAAGTTTATAACTGCTTGCAAGTATTCCTAACAACAATACTACCGTTTGCTTCATAGCCTGAACTGAGCTTAGTCTAAGGGCTAATTTAATTTCTAATTACAAGAGTGTTTTTCGTTTAGTGGTAAAATGAAGTTTTAGTTTCTAATTGCCACTCCTTCCCAACGCTCCAAAAGCTTTTGTATGCCAGAAGTTTGTCGCTCCGATAGATAAATGGTACAAGGCAACAAAAACTTTACCCAAAGCTTAATTACATAATGTGGCATTATAGTGCATAAAGAAATATCCTGCAACTAATCAAAATCTCAGATGCACTATAATAGTATTATGTTTAATTATTGCTTATTAATGCTTTTATACTGGAAAACATTTGCGATTTAGCATACTATACGGGAAAAAAGCATATCATTTTTAGTGAATAAATACGTTTACTGGAAAGTTAAAAACATTTTAAAAAAATCTATATAATGGAAAATATTTGCAAATCCACCTTCTTTTCATAAATGGTTTTAATCCTTTGCTTAAGGATCTTAATTAATTGGGGATTTTTTCATAGGTAAATGTCACTTTTGTGGTTATAGATATGCCATCGACATCCAAAAATTTATAAGTTTTCTCAAACATAAACTGAGTCATATTTTCGTTAAACACAATATCAATGGATTCCATAGAGCAATTGCCAACAAACGTTAAAACTCCGCTTGTTAATTTCCAGGTGCCATCAAACATGGCTTTGTTGGTGCAGTTCATTGCTTCATACCCTTGCTTTAAAATATAACCTCTATCCTCTTCAAAGATATAAGACAAATCTTTTTGACAATCTTCCAGTTGATCGTAAATATTGGTGCTCGGATTATCCACTTGGTCATTGGTAAGGTCTATATCTTGTTCCGATACCATGTCCTTAAATTTCCAGACGCCAGCAAACTCTATTTCTGTTGTACTGAGTACCCCGGTAAAGTCATTGGGACAATTGATGTCATTATCATTACTACAACCCAAAACTAAAAGACTTGCTATGGTTAACATGTTTACGAATACCATTGATTTTTTCATTTGCTATGTTTTTAAATATTTTTAATTAGATGACCAAATCATGAAATAGTTGCGTTGCGAAAAAAAGGTAATTTTAATTTTCATAAAAATTATAGCTATCAATTTTGCAAGCATAACAATCGATAAGCTAGTTTATCATTTAGGATTTTTAATTTTTCCAGAACTAACATCATCCTTTCCTTAGGAAATTCACTTCCCTATAAACCCTCTCAAAATTTAATCTCAAGGATTTCGTGGAATGAACCGCTCTAGGTTTTGGGTTTTCCTTTATAATCTTTTGAAGTTTGAATTGTACTTTTTTATCCTTCCCATCCGCAAAGGCCACAAACTCTCCCTGCTTCAATCGAAAGAATATCGCGGCACGTCTTTTAGAGACCTCTTTCTCTCCTTTGGTAATTCGGCTTTCTAAAGTCAAGCCGCTACTCCTACTTACGCTTTTAGTAGGAATTTTAATGAGTACAAAAAACTGCTCATAATATTTTGCGGTATCAGGATCATTGACCTTCCCAAAAAACTGATAGGACAGGTTGCTCAAGATAGCTTTACTGGCTTTATCGCCATAAAGCATATCATTCTGGATTTTATCCTGCATGACATACACCGTAGCAATATCATAACTCCTAAGCGTTGCCGGAATACGGTGCATGTTAAGCAATTTTATGGTAGGAGCCTCCTCCATCAGTACAAAAGCAGATTGTTGATTTCGGATGCTCATTTGTTTGATGACCGTATGCATGATGGTGGCAATGATGGGTGCGTAGGCCGATTCGTACTTTGGGTTATTAACCAGGGAAATAACCGATGGATTGGTGTCGCTATTGATGTTAAGCGGCACCTGATCTTCGGACAAGACCATGAACAGCTTTTCGGAGCTTATTTTTTTAAAGGCATTGGCCAAGGTACTTTTCACCCCTGCGGTCTGCTTTTCGGATTCGACCCCATGGATAAAGGCACTCGCCATACTTTTTGAGGTCAAATTGGAGCTTAGGAATGCTACTAGATTTTTGGTGGTCATGCTTTGGAAAGTTGCTATGACATGCGGCAAAGTGCAAAACTTAGGATGGTCCATTTTGAGTTTCCAGATCAAACCCGCCAACAAGCCTTCCACCGCATCGTTGAAAAAACGGGACGTGGCGTTGGTCGTTTCACCTTGTTCCAATAAGTTCTCCACAAGTACCCGTGAGAGCTCGTTGACACTTTCCTCATTGGGCAGATATCTTGGTGCAATAGGATTTACTTTATAGTGAATGGTGTCAAAAGAAATGGCGTAAAATTTGGCGTTACTTTCTTTAAAAAGAGGATACGCCATTTCGGTTAACTCAAAATCCTTATAGTCATGGATGATGCCACAGAAACCATGCTTACTTAAATGCTGCAGCAAATTATAAACAACGCTTTCCGTTTTCCCACTCCCTGCCGACCCAATGATGGAAACCCCTCGTTTTAAATTGTCTATTTTGAACCTGCCCTGTTTCAGTTTAAAATGTACTTGGTATTTTTTAGGTATGGGATTTTGATCCTGATAAAAGAGCACAAATAAAAGCATCCCAAGAACCAAGGTGAAAAGAATCACATAAAGCATGATATGTGCCATGGGTAAATTCATAGGCCAATAGATCCTGATTCCACAGCTTTGCCAAGGCCTCTTTTTATTTGTTTGATGGCTTTTAATACCAGCTGCACTTTATTGGTCGGTATGTTCATCAACGGTGAGTTTAGACCCGTTTCACCAAGCATCTTTAGGGCTATGGCTTTTTCACTGGTTGGCAAGCCCATAATACTGGCATAATAGTGATGTGGTTGCTTGACCCATGTTTTTCTGGCTTGGTAGGTTTCGACATAATTTCTTTTGTATTCAAACAAAGAGTCGAATGATTTTTCCGTATTTTTAAAAAACGCGTCCCTATCAAACCCTCTTTTGACGATTTTGCCATTCATCACCACTTCGGAAGCTTTGTATTTGCTGCCTGGTGACAGGCTAAAACGATTTGATTGGTCCTTTCGGCTCACGATGATATGAATGTGTGATTGTGCACCTTCCTTTGGCATGCCCTGGGTTATCATCTTTCCGTTTACTTTATAGGGCGCTTCCTTTTCCAGTTGCTTGATTTGTTGTTCCAACCGCTGAATGTCACCACCGAAAGTACCTCTTTTAATTTGCTGAATCTCATACTTTAAGGCCACTATTTTTTTATGGTAAGGGGCATTTTCCTGTATGGCTTTATCCGTGCCTTTATAACTGCGTTCGTGTTCTATTTTGGCATAGTATCTAATGTCGTCCACCGTAATGGGTTTTCCTTCTATGTCACGGTTGAATGAGGAGGCATATACTTGCATAACCTCCCGAGTGTATGCTTTTAATTCTTCCGATGCGTTCTTAATCTGTTTTAATTCATATTGGCTTGGATTTAGGGTGATGGAATAGAATTTAGGCTCCGTTTTCTTTAATTTGGAGGTATTGGCATCAATCTCATAGATGACTTCTTTGCTCGATATGGGATCACCATGTTGGTTAAAAAAGGTCTCTTGGTCCTCTATGGACTTACCCTCGTTTTCCTTTTCAAGGTAGGCGACAAAATCAGCCACACTTTGCGTGTAATTATCCCCTAATTTTTGTGGTGTTATGGTGATGTACATCATGAATCCAGTTTATGTTTAAAGGCCTCAAGGACATCCTTAGTGATGTTTAATCGGTAGTGTCCGATGCCAAAATTATTTCGAATGAACTGAACTTTTTTAAGCAGTTCCTTTGTGTCTTGTTTTAGGTTGCTGATGCTTTCTTGAGATTGGTAATAGGCGTTCTTATAATACTCAAGCTCTTCATGTTCCGAAATGAGTGTTGGGGTTCCAAAGTCAAAAACCTCTTCACTCTCTTTTTCGATGGAGGCCGTTTCTTCAAAAAGGGACTGCAAGATGGCCGTGGTCGGTTTATGATGCATCTTTTCAATGTTCTTGATGATGGCTATGATGGCATTGGATCGCTTTATGATGTGCCCTTTTAAGGTGGTAATGGTATCTCCCAAATGGTCTTCCGGGGACACACCGTTTCTTTCAAAAAAATCAACCATTTGCAACAAGGCCATAGATTGGGATTTGGAAATGCTTTTACTAAAGCATCTGAACTTCTTAACCACCGAGGTTTTAATCTTGATGGTCTCAAATTTTTCCTTTTCATAGCCTGGATCCATTTTTTAGTAAAAAATTTATTGGTTTTATTGGGCTGCGACCCTTTTTTAGTAAAAATCTGTTTTGATGCCCAGTTTTTCATGCTCGTAAATCCCGCTTGCACCAAAGGATTGTCCTTAAAATCGATTTCTGTAACATCGCATTGCGTGTTACCCTCTTGCTTTTCCCTTAGATTCGTACTAGTCATTTACATAGAGCTTTCCTGTAGGGTAATTAATCTGTTTTTACATTAGTTACGCTCTATACGGGAAAACCCTCCATAATTGTAAATTACAACCAACCGATAAAGGAGCATTACATGCGCACCAAAGTTTTAGGCTTATGTTTTTAAAATCCTTTATCGGTTATCTCTGAACCGCATCAGATGGAAATTCAGGCTTTTAGGCCTAATATCAGGGTTTCGATGATAATTCAGATTATTGATTGTTTTTACGTTCATATTTTATTAAATCTAACCTTTTAATTTTAAAAGTCTATATCGCTATTCATATAGAAGGATGTATAATTATTATCTATCTTATACCTTCAATGATTATGAATGGCAGCCAAACCGATAAAGGCGCATTAATTGCTTTTCAAAGCTTCGGGCTTAGGGATTTTGATTCAATCCTTTATCGGTTATCTTCTGAAACGGCATCAAATGGAAATTCAGGTTTATAGACCTAGTAAAAGGGATTAGATGATACTTCAGATGCTTGGTTGTGTCTGATCTATTTTGTTTCATTAATTTAAATTTTTTATCATGGAAAAATTAGACTTTCTGTATTTTGTTGGTATAGACATCTCCAAAAAAACTTTTGATGTAGCTATTGCCAATGGAGAGATTACCAAATCGTTTTTATTTGACAACACCCCAAAAGGGGTCAAGGCCTTTTTAAGATTGCTGAAAAACCAGAACATTGCCTTGGGAGATACATTGATATGCATGGAGCACACGGGCATATACGGAAACTTGCTCATCACAAAACTCTTGGAGACAGAAGCTGTTTTCTGTGTGGAAATGTCATTGAGGATCGTGCGCAGCTTGGGCATCCAACGGGGCAAGACCGATAAGCTCGATGCCATCCGTTTGACACAATATGCCATTAAGCACTGTAAGGAGATGGAACCGTACCGACCGCTTCCCGAAGTGCTTAAAAAGGTCAAGATACTTATCAAGGCCAGGGAGCAATTGGTGAACTTTAAGGCTGACCTGAACAAGCATCCCAATGAGGTCAAGCTTTTTGATCCAGAGCTCGGTAAACTTGCCGAAAAACAGGTCAGGAAGACCAATAAATGCCTTGATAACGAGATCAAGCGCATTGAGTTGGAACTACAGGCTTTTATCCTATCCGATGAAAAACTCAACACAACCGTTGGATTGGTCACTTCTGTTACTGGGATCGGTATCATGACGGCTCTATATTTCATAATCTTCACTAATTTTTTTACTCGTTATATAGATGCCAAACAATTGGCCTGTTATTGCGGTGTCGTTCCATTTGAGCACACTTCCGGGTCTAGCGTCCAGAAAAGGTCCAGGGTGCACCATATTGCCAATAAAACGATGAAGAAACATTTGCATATGTGTGCCTTGGCCGCTGTTAGGCACGATCCAGAACTTAAAATTTACTATGAGAGGAAAGCTGGTGAAGGAAAAAACAAAATGCTTGTGCTTAACAACGTTAGAAATAAACTTGTTTTGAGGGTATGCGCTGTTGTCAAAAGGCAAAAACCGTATCAAAAAAGAGTGGCTTAAGCTTAATATTTTATTCTCTTTTATTTTTTTCATTTTTTGCTAGGTTTTAACATGGAAATCAATTTGGTCCCTGCGGGACCAAATTTTTCAAACAACGAACGACTTTGTTTGTTGCTTCCTTTTGCATGACAGCTTCATTTAAAGTTAACCGTTTCCATGGACATCTCGAAACGCGCATTGTTCTCAAATCGTTGCTTTTGGGAGCGTTTAGTATGGAGTTCTCAAAATGCCGTTTTAAAAACGTCAAGTTTTGGACTTACACATGAATCTTTTACGAAAAAAAAAGACTTTTGAACATTCAAAAGTCTTTTGGGTTCGTGGTACTTAGGTCTCATATGTTAAACACATATTGATAGCTGTACAAATGCTTGATGGCTTCCTCTTCCAATAGGGTGTTATAATCAACATAATGTTTTTTGGCATAGGCTTTTAAAGAATTGCCAAATTGCTTTTCAACATCCCTTTTGGACATAGAAAGCAATCGTTGTTGGGTCTCGTTGTCTAGGTTGTTATAATTCAAATAGACCATCGTTTTAATTTTAAGATTGCTTACAAGTCGTACAGGTTTGGGTCAAAACCATCGGGATAATCCCCGAGATCTTGCCCATCTTCCAACCAGATTTCAAATTCAGTCCTTTCCATATCAATATTCATTAGGGAGCATGAGCGTATTATTGACAAAATACATCCGCAGCTCATCCAAAGGAAAATCGCTTATACTATAACGGTGGGTCTCAAAAACATGTCCGTTGCCATCACCGTAAATGATTGATGCTTCAAAGCCTTTTTCCTGTTTTTCCGCTTCCGATAATCGTTTAACATCGATGGTTATGAAATGGCTTTTGTCCATAAGGCTCTTGGCTATTACCGAGGCATCGGTTATCAGCCAAAAGCAGGCTGCTTTTTCTGCCAAATAGTGGATACCATCCGTGAATTGTGTCTGAATCAATGGTAATTTGAAAAATTGTTCCGTGCCACAAAATTGTTGCAGGTTTTTCTTTAATGCTTTATTTTTGTTGTTCATTGTTTCCATTTTTAAATAATGTGAAATAATTAAAAAAGAGGGTGTTAAGAAAAAGGGAACACCCTCTTCCTTTTTAATTAATCGGCACTTCCCAAAAGGAGCAGTTCATTCACTACCACCTCGGTTACATAACGTTTTACACCGTCATTATCCTCATAGCTTCTTGAGGTCAATTTCCCTTCAATGGCTATCTCTTTGCCTTTGGTCACAAACTTTTCAATGATGTCTGCGGTCTTGCCCCATGCCACAAGATTGTGCCAATTGGTATTGGTTTGTTTTTCTCCTTGACCATTTTTGTAAGGCTCATTGGTTGCCAATGACAAACGGACTAATTTTTTACCGTTGTCCAGGTCTGTAATGGCTGGCTCTTGTCCAACGTTTCCAATTAACTGTACTTTGTTTCTTAATGTACCCATAATTTAAAAAATTTAGATTAATGTTTCCCCTATTGGATTTAAAACGGATTAAATTTTAAGGGGCGTTTTGTTCAATTTCTCTCGTGAAGCGAACCAATGGATGGTGTGGGTTTTGTCAAGACTTTTGGAAAACAAATCAGGAGTGTCTGCGACGTAGCAAAATCCTCGGATTTTCAAGGACGTAGAAACCTTATTTTTTTCCAAAACTTGCACGGTCTTGACTAGTTCCACAAGGACATTAGCAATTCTTTTAAATGCATTTGTGTTGGAACGTACAGGCAGTTAAGCGAGATAAGCAAATGGATTTATATTAGAAGTGCTTATGCCCTGCCTGTTTTTCGATGCCCCGAAAAACAAGCAAAGGCGCCATCCATTATAAAACCCCTTAAAATGTTTTAAGCCCAATCTCGAATTTTTAGATAGTATCCAGCAAAGCCCAGAGAAGGCTTTGCCGATACTGCCGTTAAAAAAATACGGGGTTGGGCTTTCCCATTAAAAATCAAATAGTTTGATAAGTGTTCCCATTAAGCGGACTCAATCCACGCTTTTTACTTGGTTATGAAGCCCTTCGGCTTCGCTCAGGACAGGTTTACCTTTCCAGCGCAGCGGAAAGGGGTAACGAAATGAAAAGTCAAAAGTGGGGATTGTGTCCAAGACTTTTGTGAGTGAAGCTCATTCCCCGAAATGCAGGGAAACGTAATGAAGTGGGAATGTGCTGGAATGGCTTTTGAAAAACAATACATAAAAGCCACTAACCGCTAAGATGACAATTAGTGGCTACGTTATTATTTAACCTCCTTTTTGAGCTTGGAAATCTGTTCTTTCTGCTTTTTGGTTCTCTCCTTAGCTATGGTGTTTATCTCAGCTTCAATGTCCTGGATAGGTATGCTACCGAAACTTTCCGCTAAGCTTCTTAATGCCATGCCTTCACAAGTGGTCGGAAGTGATGACTTGAAGGAATCAAATCCTACATTATTGATGATGATGGCCATCTCATCTTTGGTCAATTCCATAAGACGCTTCAGAAATCCATCGAAACCTTCAGCTTTATAGATGTCAATCTTCAGTTCCTTACCATAACATTCCTTTTTTGGCCAACTCAGTGCATTCCAAATCAGCAATCTATTCAAAAGTTGTGTTGCGCTACTATGTTTTTGCTGCCCTACCACTGTTAATGCTTCGGATTCACGCATAAACTCCATGATTCTTTTGTGTATTTTTTCACCATCGAGTTCCAACATACGTTCGGCCCTTTTATTGATTTTCTCAATTTGAACGTTTTTATGTTCTTTACTATTCGGTTCTAAGGCCTTAACCTTTTGTTTCTTGGTCAATTTTATTGAAACGTACCGACCATGGTCATAGCCATTGATCCAAAATCCCTTGATTTTGTTTTTCCGTTCATCCTTTCCAAGAATGGTTTCAAAATCATTGTACTCAACAAGAACATTGATATTTAACTTTTTTAGTTTTTCAGATAATTCTTCATCGATGGCTTGATGCTTTGATTTTATTAAATACACATTTTCTGCATGGTTGATGATGGTGTCTATCTCATTTTGAATGTGATTTTCAGTTTTGGTACTGAAACACACTTTATCGAAACATCGATCGGCTTCTTTAACATCTGGGAACAGGAACCCATTCGCTCCCGAGCGTTTTGGACAATGGGTACAAGCTCCTGCCTTCTTTATCAATTTTTCATCTTGGGGATTAAAAACGGCCTTTGATAGCAGGCCTGTTATGTTGGAATCAATATAGTCTTGTAATTGTTTGGCTGATTTTATACCACCTCTCCAATCTTTGGCATGTTGCGCAACTTCTTTTTGATATTTTTTATCCAAGCGCGCAATGATTAATGCCTTGGAAAGATTGATGTCATTTTTGAAAAACAGCTTCTTCCATTCGGCATTTAGATTATTTAGGCTCAATCGTTGTAGAATGAATTTTTCAGACTTGGCAATTTTAGTGGCTACATCTTCCACCTGATACTTGCCAGTATCCAGCATGCCTTTAAAAATTTCTGCCTCCCGTAAGGGATGTACGTCTTCCCTTTCTAGATTTTCGATGATTTGGGCTTCCAATGCTTGTTGGTCATTCAAATCCTTCACCTGAACGGGTAGCGTTTTTAAACCAACCAACTTGCTGGCACGCCACCGTCTTTCGCCACAAACGAGTTCATAACCGCCCGTGGTGGGTCTTACCAGTAAGGGTTGAAGGAGTCCATTCGCCTTGATACTTGCTGCGAGTTCCTGAATGGACTGTTCGTTGAATTCACTTCTCGGGTTCGTTTTGCTCTTAGTGATTGCGCCCAACGCAACCGTTTTTAAATGTTCGCTAATTGCTTCCATAATTTATAGTTTTTAATTAAACAATATGGGTGCGATACCAAACGGAAGACAAAATTTTGGAGCGGAAAGGAAACGGAATAAATAGTGAGGTACGAACGGCTTTATGCCGTCCCTTTTCAGAGAAATATTTTGCGGGTTTATCTTGCGGCTATATGGTATGATTATTTTTTTTTACACACAAATCCTTCTGGAATGCCGTAACTTAACGGCATTCATCAAAGGCCACACGGTTAATGAAAAATACATTTTATACTAAAAAACCCGTCTTATGTGCATCCCTCATTTCAAAAAAATTTGTAAAATTATTTTTAATTGGGTATCTTGGAAACGTTTTCGATTTGTAATGAGTTAAAAACATTGATTGCTATTAAATTGTAAATTGCATTTAGTTCTATAAATTCATGATGGATCCACAAGAACTTTAACCTATTTCCCAACAATAAAAAAAGTCATTATATTAAACTGACTTTGTTCTATTGTTGTTAAAAATGTCTCTCGCATAAGGGCAAATTAAAATTAGAACGATTTATTATGCAAAAAACAATTGAAAAACACAATTTTCGTCAAGCAAATTACTCTAAGTCAATACAGAAGAAAGATAATATTTATATCAATAAAAACTTTTTGATTTGGGTTACTTTTCCAAGCAAAACAAAACCCATGTTATTTGCTGCCGAACCATATAGGTTACTTATCAATGATGAAAAATTAGTAAACATGCATTTCAAGACCGTTAAGTCAAACAAACTATCCAAGACTACCATTCTATCAATAAGAGGGCTTAAAATTGATTTTTGTCCAAATAAATGAATAAAAACCTCCGTTGGTAATTATTTCCCAATTTTAGCAGGTGTAAATTTGGAGTATTTATCTTTCACAAGAAATTCTTGTTTTTCCAAAGATTCATTTGACAAAACCTATTTTTGTCCACATTATTATATTGTAAATGATGTGATTTTGATGCAGCGGGAATGTGGTTAACAAATGGTTCTTAACAAATTGTCAAAACAATTTATGCCCATTTCTATTTCTTAAATCCGTGATGACATGGGACCTCTAAAACCATGCAATATACTAAATGTCAATTTTTTACAAAGTCAAAAAATATGTTGCCAATTTGTTGACTATAGAATAAATGACCTTACGATAAATTACTATGAATTTTATGATAACAACGTTTTGCTTCATAAAACACGAAACTTTACCTCAATCTAAATTAATCCAATTTTTTAATAAGTTTTTGGGCTTGATTATATTCATCTGAATCTTCTGGTATGGTTTTTAAAATGGCCTTGCAGTCTTTAATTTCATGTTGTTTTAATTTGCTTAAAGCCAAGTACCATATTGCCTTATATTTATAAACAGAATTTCCTTTTTGCAAGTTACTCAATAACGTATCGGAAGTTTCAAAATTATCCAACTCTATGTTGGCAATGGCTCTGTACAGTTTAAATTCGGTATTGGCTTCATCTAAAACGATTAAACTTTTAAAGGCTTCATCTGCTTTGGCAAAATCATTATTGTTAAAAGCATTTTCTGCAGCTTCCAAAAGGGAATCATTATCCCCTCTCACGGTTAAACTTATTGTACCATAATTTGAGTAATCGCTATATGTCGGTGTTGCATACTGATTAAACATAAACAACCCAAAAAGTAATACCACACAGGCGGCAATGGCATATTTAAACAAGCTAAATGTTTTTCCCTTTTTGCCTTTATTTTGTTGTGTTTTTATTTTGTTGAAATATGTCTTGGAAACCTTTTGAAGATTCTCTTTAAATGCAGCAGTTTCGGCCTCGTTTTTAACGGTGTGTTCTAAAAACGATGTGGTTTCTTTGTACAGTTGAAATGACTCTTTAAGCTCTGAATCTGTTTTCAATCTGTTTTCAAAAGAAAGTGCCTCATTAGCAGTCATGTCACCAGATAGGTAGGTTTCAAATTCTATATAATTTTGCTCATCCATAACAATTACGAATTAAGTTGGTTAAATTTTGGAGACGCTTTTATTAACTCTGTCAACTTGCCAATACACAACGACTTCTTTTTTCTAGCATAGGCGTAAGTAACACCCAAGCTATTGGCCACTTCATCCATAGATTTTATTTTAAAAGTAGCTTGAAGCAATTCTTTACAAGCTGTGCCCAACTTTTGGAACATCTCTGTAAACAGGGCCTCTTTTTCAGCAAAAGTCGAAGTTTCAAATGCTAATTCTTGAGCTTCGTCATTTTTATATAAAACGTCTTCATTAATTGTTACCTCTTTCTTGGATATTTTTTTTAATTGATTTAACCACTTACGTTTACATAAGAGAAAAAAGTAAGCATCAAATGGGCAGGTAAGCTGTAACTTTTTATGGCTACATTGGTTATATATGGTTATTAAAATGTCCTGAACAATATCTTGAGCCTCATCGGCACTACCACTATTCTGCCTTATATAATTAACAACCTTGGGTACAAACTTATCATAAATGGCTTGTATAATAAACGAGTTATTTTTTAATAGCCCATCTATGTATTTCTGGTCTTCGTGTAATTTTTTTTCACTCATTAACCCTTGTATTTGCTACTAAAGTAAAAAAACTTTGAATTAAATGGGTAACAATTTTAAATGGTTTTTGATTTAAGGGTGTAACAATAAAATTACATAACAAAAAAATTAATTAATCCATAAAATTAGAAATCATGAAAAAATCAATTTTAATTATCGCAACTGTAGCATTATCAATTTTTAACATAAGCGCTACTAACAAAAAAATGCCCTCTAACACTTCAATAGAAGTTGTAACACTAACAAGAAATAATATTGCTCAAGTGTTCGACTGGAAAGTAGAAACTGATAAAGGCTTTTACTCTGGGACATCGCTTTCTTTAGAAAGTGCAAAACAAATGATTGCTTTATCCAGTGCGAACGAAATTATTAAAGGCACAGAAATTACAAGCTATTTTGTAATGAAAAGTGACATAAACAACAATGCCAAAAGAAATTATTTTTGGGAAGTTGAAACAGAAACCAGTAATGCAAAAGGTTATGCCTCTTCTGAAGATTATGCTAACAAAATGATACAATTAGTAGCATCGGGTGATGCTATAGTTTCAAAAATAATCATCAGCCAACCACAACAATAAAAATAATTACCAAAACAGGGTAACAAAAAAATTGCCCTGTTTATATAACAATGAATAATAATTTAAAACCTTAAATACAATGAAAAATTTAAAACACTTATTAGGAACAATTTTAGTAACAGCTTTAGTATTTACAAGTTGCACAAAAAATGACAATGACGATATTATTTTAATTCGTCCAACTGCAGAAGATTATAACACCATTAAAGATGCTGCTTTAGAAGACATTACTCAAAATTTTCAGTTCAATGCTGAAGATGGATATATTAGTTTAACATCTGATAAAGGTGTCGCCATTAACATAAATACAGCGTGCCTAACTTTAAACGGAAACGCGGTAACTGGAGCTATCGATTTAGAATTTGTTGAGCTGTTTGACAAAGGTAACATGCTTACCACAAATAAACCAACCATGGGAATTTTACCAAATGGTGACAAGGCCTTATTAATTTCTGGTGGTGAATTCTTTATAAATGCTACACAAAATGGTATGGCTCTTGAAACTTCTTGTGATATCCAATTAGGAATACCTGTTGATTTAACAGGAGGCGCAGACAACGAAATGATACTTTGGAATGGCATTATTGATGAAGATGGAAATCTTGCTTGGGAAGAGGATTTACGCGATGGTCCTAACGGTCAAGGTGGCGTTTTTGCAGAAGGCAATCAATACTATGCCTTTTTGGGAGCCTTTGGTTGGTCTAACGTGGATAGATTTTACAACGACCCACGTCCAAAAACCACCATTCTATCTGGTGTGCCAGAAGGTTATAATAACACCAACTGCTCTATATTTTTATCTTACGATGGTGAAGATACAGGTTTAGCAAATTTAGACACATACGATGCAGGATCAGGGTTATTTAGTGAGCATTACGGACAAATCCCAATCGGTTTAGAATGTCATGTTATTTTCGTTTCAGAAGAAAATGGCAACTGGAAATATGCTATAAAAGCAGTCACAATTGTTGAAAATGGTGTTATCACGTTCACAGAAGGAGAAATGGCCATTGCAACAGAAGCTCAACTTACAACCATAATTAATGGTTTACCATAAACAACTACTCATTTTAGTTACCTACTTTTTTTATTGGTTAGTTAGTCTCCAATCTTAACCTACGCTTTTAAACCAGAAACTAAATGTTTCTGGTTTATTCTTTTATGAAATGGGGTAACAAAAAACACCCATAATGTATCTAAGTACACAATGTATAATGAAAAAAACGATTTTCATATTAGTTATAAAGGTTGCTGTACTTACAGTTATAGCAGCCAATATGATTTTTATAGTTTATAACCTAAGTGCTTGAATTAAATAATAATTAATAAGTTTTTGCTTTTTGTATATTTATGGGCAACTAAACCACATTACAATGAATAAACGGTTTCTATCTCTTTTATTTAGCATCTTTTTTGTTTGTGTTTATGCACAACAATCCATTACAAGAGACACCATTACCAGAACGGCTACCATTAAAGAAACGGTAAGCGGAAACAACATTGTTTTAACTTCAGAGAAACCAGCTTTAAATCAAATTGCGGGCGCACCCAAAGCCTTTTATACCCATTTCTGGGAATTTGGTGATGGTAATTACAGTACAGAAGAAACACCTAAACATATTTATAAGAAACCAGGCGAATACGAAGTACGCTTATGGGTAACCAATAATTATGATAATGGAAAACCACCAACTGCCAGACCTAAAAAAATTGCAATAAATTTGATAACAAATGAAAGTGTCGATATAGCTTCCATGGAAGAAGATTTTACCTTAAAACGAAATAGAGAACCTGTTCCCGAGGAAGACATGGTTTTAGTAATGAGCTATAAAAACACAAAAGATTATAACGCCAATGGTAAACTTTATTTGTTTTACAATGAACAACAATACAAAACAAATAATTTTGAAATACTTGAAACAAGAACCTATAACAATGAAAAAGACGTGTCTACAAATGCCTTTGTTTATACAAATAAAATAGATAACGACGACACTTATTTAGCAGCTTTAAATAACGAATTTATAATTGGACGAACCGTTTTACAGGATTCCACAGAAAAAACCAATTTACCTTTAACCATCATGCAATCTAAAGCATACTATAAAGATTGGCGACTTTTAGAGTTTGACAATATGAAGCCTAAAGAAGAGCGTCATGTGTTTTTTAGTTTAAAAACGACGCCAGAAATGGTAAAGGACACCAGTGCTATTATTTCGGTTCGAGGTGTTTATGTACCCGATACTAACTACGACAACCATAAAGTAAAAGATATGGAAATGGAAATAGTTACTTCGCACGACCCCAACAAAATGTCCTCAAATGGCACCTTTATGAATTACAGATTGGTACGCTTTAAAACCTTAAAATACAAGATAAAATTTCAAAATAACGGTGAAGGCCCTGCACGCACCATTAGCTTAGAAACAGACATTCCAGACATGCTAGACAAATCAACTATAAAGGTTACTGATATGTATCCAAAATGTGATATTTGTCCAAAGTATGAGGTATCATACAGTTGTTTAGACACCACATTTACCGATACTCAAGCCATTTTCACGTTTAAAAATATTTATCTGCCAGGAAGCCAACAAAAAAATGTCAAGGAATACGACTCTACTAAAGGCTTTGTTAAATATAACATTAAGTTTGCTAAAGATTTTCACAAGAAAAAAACCAAAAGTAGAACCGCTATTATTTTTGATAAAAACGACCCCATTATCACCAACTATTCTACGACGCGGTTTTTACCTGGAATTTCAGTAGGAGCAAAAGTTGGAGTTAATTCCTTTTCAAATTTAAATAATTCTGAAAGTTACTTTTTTGGCGCTACAATTTCACCTTATAAATCGTTCCGTTGGTATTGGCAAGTCGAGTTAATGAATAATTTTCATAAGTATGATGCCAAAACAGATGTAAGAGAAGAATTTGTTCAGGATGCACAAGGAATTCGGTTTTTACAACGTACATCAACAAGTGATTCTTTTGAAAATATAGATTGGGATATACCTGTTTTAATACGCTATAACCTAAATAATTACATAGGGTTGGGCACAGGTTTACTGAACACCATATCAATTCGTGAAAAACAGCAACAAACTATTTTGGTTGAGCAGTTTGAAGGCGATGTTTCTACCAATCCAGTGATATTTTCAAAAGAGGATATGACGAACCAATCCAATTCATTTACCAACTTAAGAACTGGTTTGTTATTGGAAGCCACCTTAGGATTTGCTAGAATTGGTCCCAGTTTAGGTGCTCGTTATATTATGAATTTTGAAAGTGACTTTAATTATTGGCAATTTTATGCCATCTGGAAATTTTGAAGCTACATTTCATGACTAAACTTTGCCTGATTTTCTTTTTAATCTGTGGAATAACTTTTTCTCAAAATTTAGAAGAGGTTATCTACCTTGCCGCTGAAAATTTTATAGCAAATCCAAACGAATCCTCCTTAGAGATTTTAAACAACCAGGAACGTCTATTCAAAAACCAAATAAACACAAAAGACGGACATCTTGCTTTGGTTTTTTTACAATGTCATAAGGCCAATTTCTTAAATCAAACTGGACATATAGAAAATGCCATTACGACGTATGAAGAAGCTTCAAAACGTTTTTTTAAGTATACCCTTTCAGCTTTATCAGATTTCGACATTACAGAAAGCTGCCTAAAACCCTTGGGTAATTTATATACCAAAACGGGTGATTATACCAACGCTATAAGTACCATCAATCAATACCTTTTTTTAGCAAGACAAAGTAACAATAAGCAACACGAAATTAGTGGTGCCATAAACCTTGCCATACTTTACCAAACGATGGGACACCACAACATGGTTATAAAAATTACAAGCGACTATATTAACGCAGCAGAATTCAATAAAACCCAACAGCAAAAACTAATAAAAATAAACATCGATAGTCAAATTGCCCTTGGCACAATTTCAAATAATGCTGATTCCATAAGTTCTTTCGATGATAATACTAAATACAAGATTGCATTAGATAAAAAAAAATATGATGAGGCTTTAAATTATCTTAAAAAAGCAGAAACATCCGTACTTAAAAACACCCCATTAATTTCTAGAGATATCGCTAAAGTATACTTTCAGGAAGCCCAACTGCATTATTTGTTAAAAAACAATCTTGAAGCGCATAACCTTCTTCAAAAAGCCCTTAAAACCCTATTGCCTAACTTCAATAATAACCATTTACCAAATAAAGAAAGCTTGCATGCTGAAAACACCTTTATTGATATTTTCGATTTGTATGCCTCACTTCAAACTAATTTTGAGACTGCTTTACAATGTCTGGACTTAAGTTTTCATGTATCTGGTTTGTTACAAAATAATTGGACTTCACAGGAAAACAAAATTCAAAACCAAGCGGCTAACAGACTTAGAAGCGAAACGTGTATCGACATCCTGTCTAACCAATACAATCTCACAAAAAACAAAGATTACATAATAAGGGCCTTTCAATACGCAGAATATAACAAAGCATCTGTTTTAAAAGAAATTTCAAAAAAAAAACTACAACTTCAAGAGCACCCTAACGATAGTTTGCTCATTAAAGAGTTTAATCTTTTAAAGGAACAAGAACGTTTAACAAGTTTGCTTATAAATGAACAATTGGGTTCTTCCAGTGCTTCTAAAATAAATGATTTAAGTCGAGAACTGAGTTCCATTTCCCTTCAGATTAAAACATTGAAAACGGCCATTTCTAAAAAATATCCAGTAAAAAACAACCCCATTTCAATTGAACATCTTCAGAGTTCACTACAAAAAGATAATGCTACTTTGATAGAATATTTTTATGGAAAAAATACGCTGTATCAATTCATTATTTCTGAAAAAAATATTGATTTTGAAAGGATAGTTTTAAATGATGAAACAAAAAAAAGCATTTCAGATTTTATTCATTTATTTGATAATGCTTCTGTAATAAACAATGATATAAGTGCCTTTACAAAGCAGGCATACAATCTATTTACACTATTAAATTTTGACACCATTAAGACTCAAAAAAACATCGTAATCATACCTGACGGATTGTTGAATTTCATTCCATTTGAAGCCCTATTAACAGCATCTACCAATACCGCTGCATTTTCAAAAATGCCCTTTGTGGTTAAAACTCATGGTATTGCTTATAATTCTAGCGTGCTGTTTTATTTAAAAGATATTGAAACAAAAAATAATAGCCGGTTACTTGGCTTTTTTCCTGTTTTTGAAAACAAGAATCAAACACTTACCTATTCAATAGATGAAGCTAACACCATACAAAAAGAAATGGACGCCACTTTGTTTAGAAATTCCAAAGCGTCCAAAAACAATTTTATTAAGAACGCCCATAACTACAGTATTATACATTTGTCAACCCATGCAAGTAGTGGGGATTTTGTGATTCCTGCCCACATTGAGTTTTATGATAGCCGTATGTTTTTAAATGAATTATACAGTTTAAATTTAAAAAGCAACTTAGTGGTTTTAAGTTCCTGTGAAACCGGCATCGGAAAAGTGTATAAAGGCGAAGGCCCTATGAGTATTGCTCGCGGTTTTCAATATGCTGGCGCACAAAATCTATTGTTTTCTTTGTGGCAAATAAACGATTTGTCCACTTCACAAATTATGCAAACTTTCTATAAAAATTACAACAAGTATCATTCTGCCTTTACAGCCAATCACTATTCGAAAATAGCTTACTTGGAAAACGAATCTATTGGTAATACAAAAAAGTCACCCTATTATTGGAGCAGTTTTGTGTATTATGGAAACCTTGAACCTCCAAAATCAGAGAGTTTGCTTTGTTATATGATTTTTGGGTTATTAATATTGGTTGTATGCCTTTTAATGTATCAAGCGATTTGGATTTACTACAGAAAATGGAACAAAAAAATTAAGAAGGCATATTGATAATTTTTGCAAAAGCAGGATACTGAAAGTGTTTGAATGTGTCACTATCTTTCATTTTAAACAAATACGATATTCAAAAATTGAATTAATCTACATTTCAACTCTGACCATCAAGTTAAAAATGTGCTCGATAACAATTTTTAGTGTGTACGAGCACATTTTTTAAGTGTTTTTCTTTTTTGTTGAATAAATTATGTGTAGATTTGTTTAGATTTGATTAAAATATTCATGATCTATAAAATACAAATAACTGTACTTCAATGTATTAAATATGTTCGTGGATACTATTATTAGAAAATTAAATAATACAAAAGATTAAAATGAAAAAACCCACACTTGTCATTTTAGCCGCTGGTATGGGCAGTCGCTATGGAGGCTTAAAACAAATAGATACTTTCACACTAGAGGGAGATACACTAATTGATTTTTCCTTATTTGATGCTTTACGAGCAGGATTTGGTAAAGTGGTATTTATCATCAGAAAAAGTTTTGAAACGGAATTTAAGGAGACTTTTAATGAAAAATTAGAAGGTAAATTAGAGGTTGAATATGTGTACCAAGAACTCGAAAATGTTCCTGAAAAATATTTTAATCCTGCCAGAAAAAAGCCATGGGGAACCGGACATGCCCTGTTAATGGCTAAAGATGTTGTAAAGGAAAATTTTGCCATAATAAATGCCGATGATTTTTATGGGGCTGAGGCCTTCGAGACCATGGCAAAATTCCTAATCAATACAGAAAATGAATCTTACAATTTTAGTACTATGGCATATCAGTTAAAAAAAACAATTTCAGATTATGGTTATGTATCAAGGGGCGAGTGTGTTGTTACTAGTGAAGGTTACTTAACAGATATTACAGAACGTAAACATATTGAAAGAATTGATGGAAAATTGATGAGAATAGATGACGATGGCAAACAGGTAAGTATAGATGAAAACACAACAGTATCCATGAATTTCTTTGGATTCACACCTAAATGTTTTGAGTTTGGAAATCAGTTATTTCAAGAATTTTTAGAAACCAATAAGGGGAATTTAGAAGCCGAATTCTATATCCCATCGATTGTAAATGAGATATTAAAATCAGGCATTGCCAGCGTAAAAGTTTTGAAATCTGATGCTAAATGGTTTGGAGTTACTTATAAACAAGACAAAGAAACTGTACAAAACGCCATTGAAAAATTAAAAAAAGAAAATGTTTATCCTTCAAAACTTTGGTAAATAATAACAAGAAAATTGGAAAAATAATGAAATTAAAAATAGTTATAATAGGATTGATATTCATAAATTCATTAAATATAATCTCTCAAGAAGCTGATTCCTTGTCTATAGAGATGATTCAAGGGGAGTACTGGTGGGGAGGGCTAAGTGCAGTAGGGCATAATACACCCTATGATATGAAATCGATAGTCACACACAATTTATGGGGTAATAATAAAGGCAATCAAGCTCAACCCCTACTTCTTTCAAGTAAAGGTCGGTTCATATGGAGCGAACATCCAATTAAATATTCATTTCATAATGGGGATATAAAAGTTACGACACAAGAAGGTAAAATTGTGTTTGGTAGTTCAGGAAAAAATTTACAAGATGCCTATCAACATGCTGTAAAAAACTTCTTTCCTCCCAATGGAAAAATCCCAGAACCAAAACTATTCACCCACCCACAATATAATACTTGGATTGAGTTAATATATAATCAAAACGAAGCGGACATTTTAAAATATGCTCAAGGAATTATTGACAATGGATATCCCCCAGGAGTATTGATGATTGATGACAATTGGCAAGAAAATTATGGTGTTTGGGAATTTTCTCCTCGTCGATTTAAAGATCCCAAAGCCATGATTAAAAAATTGCATGATATGGGTTTTCAGGTCATGCTTTGGGTATGCCCATTCATCAGTCCGGATTCCGAGGTTTTTCGATATTTGGCAAAAGAGGGCATGCTTTTATTAGACCCTCAAAAAACACAAGAAGTATTATGGTCCAATACCCAAAATAAAGCCGCTATTATACGTTGGTGGAACGGAGCCAGTGCATGTTTAGATTTAAGTAATCCCAATGCTAAAAAATGGTTTAAAGATAAACTAGATCATTTGGTTAGTGAATATGGCGTTGATGGATTCAAATTTGATGCAGGAGATGCTGATTTTTATGAAAATGATCTTGTTTCATACAAATCTGTCATACCAAACGACCATACGGCTCTCTTCGCTGAGATAGGTTTGGATTATCCATTAAATGAATACCGTGCTTCTTGGAAAATGGCTGGATTACCGCTTGCACAAAGATTAAGGGATAAAGGCCATAATTGGGAGGATTTACAAAAACTGATTCCTGACCAAATGTCTCAAAGTTTGATGGGATATGCCTACACTTGCCCAGATATGATAGGCGGTGGCGAATACGGATCATTTATGGATATTTCCTCTATTGATGAGGAACTGGTTGTTAGATCGGCGCAAGTACATGCTTTAATGCCCATGATGCAGTTTTCGGTTGCTCCCTGGAGGGTTTTATCACAAGAAAATGCAAAAATATGTCTCCAAGCAGCTCAACTACACACTAAAATGGGGAATCATTTTCTTGAATTAGCCAAACAATCAAGTATAACCGGTGAACCCATTGTAAAACCAATGGCCTTAGCTTTCCCAAATAATGGATATGAAACCATAAAAGACCAGTTTATGCTTGGCAATAATATTTTGGTAGCTCCTGTTGTTGAAAAAGGTGTTTTCAAGCGAAAAGTAGTATTCCCTAAAGGAAAATGGCTAGGAGATGATGGTCACATAATTGAAGGAAATAAAACCATTGAAATAGAAGTCCCGATTAGTAGGATTCCATATTTCACTAAGTTTAATTAAAAAAAAATTCAAGACATCATTTAGGTCTATTTAAACTGATTCATGTTAATGAAAAAATAATTAAGAATTGATACCCAAATAAGTTATAAAGGATTAAACTTTTTATTTATTAAAGGCGCTAGAAGTAATAAGAGTTTTATTCAAGATTAGACTCAAAATATATTTTCAATTTTTCATTTGGTCTCTATTAAAAATGGGGTTGAATCAGCTTGCGCTAATAACGGGTTAAAGGATGCGAAAAGATCAATTATATTCGATTCTAATAATATTAAGTTGGTTTTATGATATCATACAAAAAATGAGACCTTAAATGAAGACACTTAAAATATATCAAAGAATTATTAACCAAAAATCATCAAACTACAGAATATGAAAAAAAAATCTAAAACAAAAAGAAATATTGTTCCGATACTAATAATAGCAGGCTTGTTTTTCATATTTGGGTTTGTCACTTGGATAAACGGAGCATTGATACCCTTTATGAAGACTATCAATGAATTGACTGATGCCCAGTCTTATTTTGTAGCCTCAGCTTCTTACATTTCTTTTGTGGTTATGGCATTACCCGCTTCTTATATATTGAATAAAATTGGTTATCGAAAAGGGATGTCCTTGGGATTGATAATCATGGCCATAGGTGCTTTAATTTTTATACCAGCAGCAGAGGCAAGAACTTACTGGGTGTTTTTAACCGGTATTTTTATACAGGGAATAGGAATGACACTGCTGCAAACAGCCGCCAATCCTTACATCACCATATTGGGTCCCATAGAAAGTGGGGCAAAGCGAATAGCCATTATGGGAATAGCCAACAAAACTGCAGGGGCACTTGGCTCTTTAATTTTTGGTGCCATTTTGCTTTCAGGTATAGACCAAGTCAAGGAAAAGGTGTCAAGCGCTACCTCATTTGAAAAAGACCTTTTGTTGGACAAAATGGCCGACAGTGTCTTTATTCCATATTTGATTATGGCATCGGTACTCTTGATTCTTGGCCTATTAATCAGGAAGGCCCCCCTACCACATGTAGAGCCTGCCGTTGCTATAGAAGATAACAGAACATCAACTGCAAAAACCAGCATCTTTCAATTTCCACACTTATGGTTTGGCGTGTTGACTTTATTTGTTTATGTAGGCGCCGAAGTGATAGCGGGCGACACCATAATTGCCTATGGAATTTCTTTAGGTTTTTCAGCAGCCGACGCAAAATTCTTTACCACGTTCACGCTTTTAGCCATGGTATGTACTTATGCTTTAGGTGTTATATTGATACCAAAATATTTAAAACAAGGAATGGCATTAAAAATTAGTGCAACCCTTGGAATCATTTTTAGTATCTGCATTCTGTTAACCACTGGAATTACATCTGTTTTATTTGTAGCTGCCCTAGGCATAGCAAATGCATTGGTTTGGCCAGCCGTTTGGCCATTGACCTTGGAGGGTTTAGGCAAATTCACAAAAACAGCTTCAGCCTTATTGATCATGGCCATTTCAGGAGGCGCAATCATTCCCCCTTTATATGGGCGAATGGTAGATGCCGGTAAATATGAGTTAATAGCAAGTGGTTTAAATAAAACCGAATCAATGGCAAGTGCAGCAACAGAGAGTTATTGGATTTTAATCCCTTGTTATACCATCATTCTATTTTTTGCTGTTTGGGGACATAAGATAAAAAGTTGGACAAAAAGGTAGTCTTTTTAAAAAATTTAAAACATAAAAATTAAGCCATGTTAAATAGTAATATAGACAAAGCGACAGGATTCGAAAAACGGTTTGAAAATATAGGAACCGTTGTGTTTGAAAATTCGGTATATGCGTCAAAAGCAGTCGCCAAAGAAATAGCTGATTTAATAAGAGTCAAACAAGCTCAAAAACAGCCATGTATTTTAGGTTTGGCCACGGGTTCCTCCCCTAAAGGGCTCTATGCTGAACTAGTACGCCTTCATAGAGAGGAAGGACTGAGTTTTAAAAATGTGGTGTCCTTCAACCTAGATGAGTACTACCCAATGGAACCCGATTCAGTGAACAGTTATGTTAGGTTTATGAAAGAACTGTTGTTCAACCATGTGGACATTTTACCAGAAAATTATAACATCCCTGATGGAACGTTATCCAAAGAGGAAATAGCCGAATATTGTAACCTCTATGAGGCCAAAATAGAAGCCCTGGGTGGTATTGATTTACAAATATTGGGAATAGGTGGCAACGGACACATTGGTTTTAATGAGTCTGGATCTTTGCAAAATTCCAAAACTAGACTGGTAGCACTGGATCATGTCACAAGAGTAGCTGCAAGTCATGACTTTTTGGGATTAAATAACACGCCCCGAACAGCCATTACCTTGGGGGTCAAGAAAATTATGGAAGCCAAAAGAGTCATACTTCTGGCTTGGGGGGAAAGAAAAGCTAATATTATCCAGGCATCAGTAGAGGGGCAGGTAACCAACCAAGTGCCCGCATCCTTTTTGCAAGAACATAATAATGCCACATTTGTTTTGGACAGAGCATCCTCATCAAAACTAACCAGGATTAATACGCCTTGGCTCGTAGAAAAAGTTACTTGGTCCGACAAGCTTATAAGGAAAGCTGTATTAGGTCTTGCACTCCATTTAAACAAACCCATATTAATGCTAACAGATGCTGACTATATTGAAAATGGAATGAGTGACTTGCTGGCTGATTCTGGTCCCGCATATGACATCAATATTAAGATATTCAATAAACTACAGAACACGATTACGGGATGGCCAGGAGGCAAGCCAAATGCTGATGATAGCAAACGACCAGAGAGGGCTGAGCCGGCTAGTAAACGTGTGCTTGTTTTCAGTCCCCACCCAGACGATGACATCATTAGTATGGGAGGCACACTTAAACGGTTACAAGAACAGGGGCATGAAGTTCATGTAGGATACCAAACCTCAGGAAACATCGCAGTAGCAGATGATGAGGCACTTAGATTTGCGAGTTTTGTATGTAATTATAATGAGAAATTTGGAATCAGAAACATCGAAGCAGAAGACATATATAAAAAAGCAAAGAGCTTTCTTGGAAATAAAAAAACAAGTGAAATAGATATCCCCGAAGTTCGGTACATTAAAGGGTTGATTAGAAAAGGAGAAGCCCAGTCCACATGTTATTTTGTTGGAGTTCCTGAAGAACAAATCCATTTTATGGAACTCCCTTTTTATGAAACGGGAAGTATAGAAAAAAAACCATTGGGGGAAAAAGATGTACAGATAACCATGGATTTAATAGAGAAAATCAAGCCACATCAGATATATGCGGCCGGTGATTTAGCAGATCCACATGGCACTCATAAAGTATGCTTAGACGCGGTTTTGGAGGCAATGCAAAGATTGAAACCTAAAAAGTTTATGAAAGACTGTTGGCTATGGTTGTACCGAGGCGCATGGCAAGAGTGGAGCATTGATGAGATAGAAATGGCAGTACCCATGGGTCCTGATCAAGTATTGGAAAAGAGAAAGGGTATATTCAAGCACCAATCTCAAAAGGATGGCGTGGTGTTTCAGGGCTCGGATAGCAGGGAGTTCTGGCAACGTGCAGATGACAGGAATAAAGAGACTGCTGAAATATACCACAAATTAGGACTCTCTCACTATGCTGCCATGGAAGCTTTTGTAAGGTGGAAATTTTAGAAGACCTATTGAGTTTTTGAGTTAGTTAGTTTTTTAGTTAGGACTACTCAATGGTATTTTCACAATTGTTAATACTCGAGTAGTTCACTAACTAACATAGATTATGCTTCTGAGTAACATTTATGAAAACCCTGCCCTTAGACTATTATTAGAATTCATAAAGGAACCACTTCAAAAAAATATTCGATGATTTGGCTAAAATAGTTGCAGAAGAAACAAAATCGAATGTATTGTTAGTTTAACAATAGAATTCTATTCATTTAATCCAACTTAAGTAATCGTAACATTCAATAAAAAATGATTTTTCAATCATAATGTTGGAATAAAAAATTATTTGACTGAATAATCACGTTTGTGACCCAATGTTATGTTTTAAATTGAAATTCTTTTGAATGTTTTAATATTGATAATACCTGGTTAAAAATTTGTGTCCCATTATTTAAACATTTGCTTTTAACCTCTATTCTAAATTCAATAGAATTAGTTTTTAAATTTAAGACATATATGAAAAACCAACCATTTGGAAAAAGTACTTTTAATCCATTATTCTCATCTTGTTGAAATAAAATAAATTCACCACTTACCCAATTTAAAAAACGTTTGTAAACATAGATTGTTTCAAAGTTATCTTGGTGTATCCATTCATGATTTTTTGCCGCTTTCAAAGTTTCTTTTGTATTTAAATCTGGAACCATAACAATCTTAAAAATATTATTTTAAAATGATCTCTTAAAATCTATAGTTTGTCCTTCTAACAACCTTTCACAAGTAATCTTTAAAGTTTCATTGCCTGAATAATTTATCGTGTAAATTTTCTCTTGATTTGGAATTACCGCAGTGAGCGATTCATTAGATTTATTACCATTTATTGAAAAATAAGCATCATAATATATTGGAGCTGTACCAATATTCTTAACGGTTACAAAAGTTTTATTATTAGACTTTTCAATCTTGGTAACTTCAAACTTATAACCTGTATGTAAACTAGCTTCTTTTATGCGTTCTAAGGTATGATATTTATATTGTGCATTACCAATCATATATGAAACATGAAATCTGGAAGCAAAAGACTCATATGATTCACCATGTGCCCCGTTTGGTGATAACACATTTTCTTGATCAAAAGTTGTGTAATAGCTAAATTCACCACCTATTGGATTATTTATGTATCTGTGATCAAATTCTAAAAACTTAAAACGTTGTTCATTAACTCTTGCATGTTCTTCTGCCATGAAGGAATCATCAAATAAACCAAAAGACAGCTTTAATAATGAAGGATTGTTACGAAATGGTGTGACATTACCATCTTCGACATCTATAGAAATGGACCAATGCAAATTAGGAAACAAGCTGTCCATTTTATTTAAAAATGTAGTTTGAAACGCTTTTGATGGAAACGTTTTTCCTAACTCAAATGGACCATCATAAATATGATATTCTCCCCACAAACCAAATCCTACTTGCAAAAAAGCCAATCTTTTATCATCATCATAGCGTTCAGCAAATTTCTCATAAAATTCTAAAGAAAAATCTTTTAATTCTTGATTTGACCAATCAGGAAACCAAGTTTCTTTTCCTTCACTAATTCCTTTGGTTTCATTATACTCTGGCAATTCCTTAATGTATTTTGGAACTGTAGTTAGTTGTCCTACATACGTATATCTAAAACGAAGAATTGCTTGATGGTTTCTTGAAGCAATGTCATTTAACTTATTTTCAACAACCGCCCAATCATAAACACCTTTTTCTGAAACTACATCTTCAAAAAGCATATAGGAATACTCTAATGTGTGTGCCCCTGAGTTGACATTTGGATTTCCATCCCAAACCACGATCCCAGTCATTGGTTGTACTTTAGTAAAACTAGTTACACCTCCACCATTTAAAACAGATCCATCAATTATTGGGGTATCATTATTGGCGATATTACTTCTTCCTCCACAATCAATAAGCAAACAGCAAACACTTAAAAAAATAAACAATAGACTTTTCATAAAAACTTGATGTTAATTTTAGATATATAGCTTTTAATAATTTATTTATATCCTTATAAACAATTTCCTTTTGTACATATAGTAACAAATAAACCATAGAAAAAAAAGCACGACAATACTCAACATTATATTAGCGTTTAATGTTCCCATCCAACCAAACAACGCATTGGAAAATGGTAAAACTATTTTTCTAATGAGTTCTGCACCACCTACATGTGCGAACAAATAAATAAATAAAGGGTTCATTCCAACCATCGCAAAGAATAGCACGCCTTTTTGATATTTTTTAACGTCTATCACCCAATAGCATACTGCAAGCGCTAATAGTGACCAACCACCTCCGACAAAAACAAATGTACTTGTCGAAATACGCTTTATAATTGGTGTTAAATCGCTAAAACCATATCCAATTATTAATCCTATAATTCCGAATATAACCAAAACCTGAAGCTTTTTCTTATTGGTTTTGTCTGTAATCAATAATTGACCTGCCAACACCCCCCAAATGGTATGTGCAGCAGTAGGAATAGCATTAAACATGGCCCAGTGCCCTTCATCTTCTGCTCCTGAAATCAAAATATTTAACCAGGCTCCAAAATTTTGCCCAGGTTCAAAGGCATGATTAAAGCTCTCAACTGGGAAAAATCTATAAATGCCTTCGCTTAATAAAATTAGTAATAAAGAAAACCCTATTTGAATGATGGGTTTTTTACGAATGATCAAAAATGCAAGTATGTATGTTACACCAAGTTGAGCTAGAACATTTTGAAATCTAAAAACAATGCTTCCGGGATCGATACAATATAAAGCCCATCCTAAAACCAACATCAAAAAAGCCCTTTTAAAAGCATGCGCTCGCAATTGTTTGAACGTATCTCCCTTAGCCATTCTTTTTGAAAAAGAAAGCGGCATGGAAACACCAACAATAAACATGAAAAACGGTTGGATTAAATCCCAAAAATGTAAACCTTCCCAATCCACATGATGAAATTGCTCTCCAATGGTATGAATAATGGTACCATGAAGTTCTGGAGAAACCAAAAACTCAAATAGACTTGAAAATTCAGCAATTAACAAAAACATGGTTAGGCCTCTGTAAAAATCCAGTGAAAGTAAACGATTGTCAATTTTAATTTCGTTCATTGCCATATATCATTAAGATTAAGGTTCATAAATACTTTTAAACCATTCGAAGTTTTATTTCACTTACCTATATAACTATCCAAAGCAAGTTGATTATTGACTGTATTAATCAACTTGCTGGGAATAACAATAAATTAGTGCTATTACAATAATTTTAACCTCTGAGTTTGGAATAGGTTTTAGTGTTGTTTCAGTAAAATTTGCTATAACACCCTAACAAACTCATTTTTTAAAAATTTAATAAATTCAAATAAATTATTCACAAAGGAGTAATGATTCTATTGGAATTTTATAGGAAACAAAACTGCTACCAGATCCTGAATGAGGAATTTGAGATACATCACCCCATCCTGAGTTTAATTCTGCAAAAGCTATGCTAATAGTATCTGCTATATTATTACCTCCTAAGACACTTTTTGATATACTAAACTCAATAGCATTGGTATTGGCGTCAACGCTAATGACATTTGATGAAGCTAGTACTTCTACACCAGCTACCCAATCCCAGGACCAATCACCAAGTTGGGTTGTAAAAGTTGACTTATACCAATCACCCCACCATAGCGGCCCAATTGGTCCTTGAAATAAAAAATCCGCACCCGAACTAGCACCCCATTGCCAAGCGCCGTAACCTGTATTAGAGTTATTATCTGTATTGATAAAAACACTTAATAATTCTAAAAGCATGGTTGATTTTCCTTCTATATATACGTTAATATTATCGCCTCCGCCCCAAACCTTAAGTATTTGCATATTATTACCGTAAGCACTATCATCTACTAATACATCAACATCTTTCCAATCATCAAAATTACCATCAATTGCTATATTTACTTTTATAACTTCAGGTGTACTAATTGGCTTTGTTAGATGAGCCTCTTGTCCAGATTCATTAAAGGCTGTTAGGGTAACATTAAGTTCACCCCCTTTTTTAGAATATCTATAAACTGGATTCTCTTTTTCGCAATAAAAGCTTAAATCACCAAAATCCCATCTGTAAGTGGTAGCACCTTGCGTAAGGTTGGTAAATGTGATTAAACTTGGATCATTTTCATCAACTGAATATGAAAAATCCACTATAATACCTCCATCGGATACTTCTCCGGAATTATCAGTTCCACAACCTGCAAGTAGTGAAACAGCTATTAGATAATAGAAAAATTTTAATTTTTTCATGATATATTTATTTAGAGATTAGTTTTTTAATTAATTGTTAATGTATGTAATAGCTTATTCATTCCTGTATTAGCATCCCATGTGTTAGAGTTTGCCAATTGGATTGAATATTCTACTCTATCAGATAGTGTTTCATTACTATCTTCTATTTTTAGAAATAATTCATACTTCCCAGCTGGAATACCTGAGAGGCTAATAGATTCATTTAGTTCATAATTGGTGATTGGTACTACTTTTCTAATATCGAAGCTTAATGCTTTTTTATATAAAGTACCATCTCCTATAGACTTTAATACTAAAAATGTGTTTTTCTTGTTATAAACAGGTGCAAAACCAACGTTATCTATTACAGTACTTAATTGAAAGCTACCATTTGCAGTGACTTCCTTTTTAAGACTAGCAGATTTTAATAAAAGCCTATAGCCCAATTCCTTTTGAAAATCTTTAAAACAATTGTTATTTCGCCATTCTTGTAGTACAGGCCCATAATAATCTAGATTTAAGTAGGTCCATTTTAATAAAGACATTTCGGTGTCAGCCGTATTGCAACTTGCTAATGGAACATCTGTTGGAGGGCAAGTTTCTCCTCCTGTAGGAACAAAAAGAGCTTCTTTACTAATGTATTCTTTTTCTGCAGCTATATTTTGATATGTTCCATAATCATTGGAACTCGCTAAAAAGCAATCATTATGAAACCCTACTCTGGCAATATCAGTTGTTCCATAGCCAACACTTGCATTCATTGCTGTTGAGTATTCAAAAAATTCCTGCTTATATAACGGTGTTCTTAATTGGATTTTTATTTCTTTTGGAACCACTTCCAACAACTTGTTCAGTACCGCTTTTTTATTTTCAAGGGTCGTTAAATTGTTTGTTGTATAGTACCACTCTCCCCATGAACCGATAAAACCAGCTTGAAAAAATGCAATAACATCTACATTATCTGCTAAAATTGGTTTTAGTTGATCTAAATGCCTTTCAATAATATTCAAAGGTGCATCCGTTTCTTCTTGGTTACTATTATAGGCAAAACGTAAAATACATTTTATACCTGCATTTCTTAACCTTTCAAAATCCGTTTTTATTAAATCGAGTTGTGCTGTACTTAAATCCGAATCTTTAAACGCATCCAAATAATACATTCGCCAAATTAGGGTAACATTCTCATTTTTTAAATTAGCAAGGGATACTTCATTAAGCGACATTCCTTCGGAATACACAGACCACTGATGCGTAAACCCGCGTTCTGGGTTTGAAATAACCTCATTTGATGATGTATAGGTAATATTATTTACGCTATCATCAATAGGTTCTACTTTTGGGTCATCAACACTATCACTTCCGCAACTTATAATGCCACATATAAATAATAATGCTATAAATTTATATTTCATATTAATTTTTTTTATTGTTAAAGACCATTAATAAGTATCTTTAATCCAGTTATACTGTTTTCTCTTCACCCAATTTCCTCTGGTAAAATCAGGAAAATCTTGTGGTTCTCCGTTATTTTCAATAGAAGCTTCAGATAGTGGTGTAACCGCACTCCATGCAGCAGCATCGTAGGCATCCATTGGTGGTGCAACTTTAAGTTTTGCTGATTCAACAAATGCATGAATAACAAAGAAATCCATACCACCGTGTCCTGCACCATTAGCATGTTCACCATATTTTTTCCATAAAGGATGGTCGTATTTCTCTAGCCATTTATCAGCTTCGTCCCAATGATGAGGTTCTGTTATTCCATCAATATGGATTCTGTTTCCATCTACCTCCCATAAACCATTTGCTCCTTGAACTCTAAACCCTAACGAATAAGGTCTTGGTAAATTGGTATCATGTGTTACAATAATGGTTTCTCCACTAGCTGTCTCAATTGTTGAGGTAATTATATCTCCTAGTTTAAATTTTACTTTAGCATTAGGATGATTTTCTCCACCTTCTTTAACAATATAATTATGCAAACCAACACTTTTTGTTGCATGTGAGGTTAAAGACATAAACCTATTTCCTCTATTAATATCACACATCGCCGCTATAGGACCAACCCCATGTGTTGGATATATATCTGCATTTCTTAAAACTGAATGTTGCGTTCTCCATTTTGCTTCAGAGATGGCTTTTTCACCAAATTCTACCCCGCCCCCATAAGGTTGTTTTCCATTATTGAATTTAACTTCACGCAAGTCGTGTTGATAACCACATCTAAAATGAATTAATTCGCCAAATACATTTTGTCTCACCATGTTTAGAACCGCCATGATATCTCTGCGGTAATTCACATTCTCTAAAATCATTAAATGGGTTCCAGTTTCTTCGTGCACGTTTACTAAATCCCAGCATTCTTCAAGGGTATTTGCTGCAGATACTTCCAAACCAGTGTATTTACCAGATCTCATGGTATCTTTAGCCATACGTGTATGCCACAACCAAGGTGTAGATATTAAAACAGCGTCAACATTGTCTAATGCTAAAAGGTTTCTGTAATCGTAATCATCTTTACCAAAAACCAAAGGCTTTTTAATGCCTTTACTTGTGATTTTTTCCACAGCAAGGTTAATTCTACTAGGGTCTATATCACAAATTGCAGTAATATTTATATCATCTCTTAATAAGAGATTATCTAAGTGATTTGTTCCGCGTAGTCCAACACCTATCATTCCTATTTTAAGCTTTTCGGCACTTGAGTTAAATCCGAATGTTAAACTTGGCATTAATGCTAAACCTGTTCCTGCAATGGCTGCTTTTTTAATAAAATCTCTTCTAGAGTCCATTTTATATTTTTATATTTTGAGTAATTAATTTAAAAAAGGGTTGCGTTATTATATATACTAATTCAAAAAAAATAAGCCACCCCTTTTGTTCAACTAAACTAATTATAACCTGGATTTTGTAGAAATGCTCCTTTGCCCTCAGCTATTTTACCTAGTGAAAAAGGATATAATTCTTTGTATGGTGCAGCTTGACTTGAAGTTCCATTTAATTCCAAGGCATGCTCTACAAACTTACCGTGTCTTATTAAATCTGAACGATATTGCCCATTTTCACCCCAATATTCGTGAGATCTTTCTTTAAGAATCATCTCATTAAATACGTCAATATCTGAATAGTCTGCCAATAAAATTGGATCTAAACCTGCACGTTCTCTAATTTCATTAACTAAATTAATGGCTTCTTGGTTTGGCGTATTATTTTTATTAGCAATAGCTTCTGCTTTTGATAAAATTACATCTGCATATCTGTAAAGAATGATATCTATAGTTGTGAGCGTGGTTCTATTAGGATCATTTTCTATTTTTAATGGTAGAGGTCCCATTTGCATGATATTAGCTGGATTAGATCGATTATAGGTAACGCCATCAGTTCCTGTAAACTCTGCTATTAAGTTTGTCTTTCTAACATCATCTGGCTCGAATGAATCATAAAACATCCACGAACTTTGTATGGTAGCCCATCCACCTCCACCAGGATAATTGGAAGGTAACACCATCTGCTGCCATTGGTTTTCACTAGTAGCTGCATAATCTGCAGGAATGGCAAACATTATCTCTTTATTATCTACTTGCGATTTTGTGCTGAACATATCTACATAATCATCTACTAACTCATAATAATTCATTGCCATAATAGCATTTGCTTGTGCTTCTACGTCTGCCCATCTTTTTTCGTGTAGATATAACCTGATTAAAAGCATTCTAGCTAAGCCTTGACTGAATCTACCATAAGCTGCATCAGCTGGAGCAGGTAAATCTTCAGCTGCATCTAATAGGTCTTGCTCAATAAAGTTTACCATTTCATCATGGCTAAGTCTTGCCAATGGTGTTTCTACTAATGGATTTTGTAAAACCTCTAATGGTGCCACAACAATAGGCCCGTACATATCGAACAGTTCATAGCTTAAAAATGCTCTGGCGCATTTTAGTTCGGCAACTCCAACCTTTTTAATATTCTCGTTAACTGATGAATTTTCAAGTCGATCAATACTTAAAGTATTGGAACTAATTCTATTATAAAAATCGTCATAAAACCTAGTAACACCTTCACTTGAAGGCACATAACTTGTTAGCGTTGCTAATTGTTGTACTCCAAAATTTCCCTGAAGAATTTCTGTAGTGGCATCATTAACAAACATAATTCCTCGTTCTGAAGTAGTGTGTATCCCATTCCACCAAGAGCCTCTTAATGGATAATAGGCAGCAACAACCAGAGCTTCTACATCTGCTTCTGAAGCAGGAAAAATCGCTGGATTAATTTCATCGTAATTAATAGATTCCAGATCTGGGTTACAGGCTACAGTTAATAGCACAAACAATCCCATTAAATAAAAGTTTACGTTTTTCATTTTTCTTTTTTAAAATTTTAAATCTATACCTAATGTATAAGTTTTAACATTTGGATATGCACCTACTAGATTAGAAGGGTTTTGATCTGTGTCCTGTAATCTACTATCATATCCTGTTGTTTCTGGGTCAACACCTTTAAATGGTGTAATAAGAAATAAGTTTTGAGCATCAAATCTAATAGCCATGCTATTAAATACTTTACCAAGTGCTTTGGTAGGTAGGTTATAAGATAAAGATAAATTTTGCAATCTTATAAACCAAGCATCTTGAAGAAAGAAATCTCCTGCGCTATATTGGGTATAACCGTAATGTGATGCTGGTCTAGTATTAGTTGGATTATCAGGCGTCCATCGATTATATATGCTTCTTATGGCATTACGCCCATTTTGCCGAACGCCATCAGCTGAAACACCTAGTGCTACATCCGTTGCATCTTCTATTTGTCTTCCAAACATTCCATTGAAATGAAAGTTTAACTCAAAATTTTTATAGCTAATACTATTACTAAAACCTGCTATAAAATCAGGGTCTGTTGAACCTGTCATTACTATATCCGCTTCATCGATAATTCCATCTGGAGCTCCTGTAGCAATAAACCTTCCATTGTCATCTACAACAGGGTTACCAAATTCGTCTCTTGAAAAACCATTAAGATCTTTAACCTTTATTTGACCTGGAAATAAGTCTGGTTGAGCTGGTACAACTTCTCCTATTTGCATCACACCATCTGATAAATATGTATATCTAGCACGAATAGGATCATCAACTTTCTCAAAAATGCTTGGTTTCCAATCTGGTGCTCTTTCTTTCCAATTATCTTTAAATTTTGAAAATGTTAAGGTGCTCTTCCATCTAAAATCTTTAGTATCAACATTAATAGTATTTAATGTTACTTCAACACCTTTACTTTGTGTAGTACCTATATTTGCCCAAACCGTATTTATTTCGTTGTATGAATTAATTGGTTTTACTTGTAGCAAATCTGAAATTTCTTTATTATAAACTTCAACCGATCCTGATAATCTTCCTTTAAATAATTCAAAGTCAAGACCTATATTAATCTCTTCTGTGGTTTCCCATTTTAAATCTGGATTTGCTAATCTTGATGGGAATACACCTACCAAAATAGATTCGTCTGGATTTAAGTAAGCTGGTTGGGCATAATATGCTGCAAAAGCGTTTGAACCTATATCGGCATTTCCTGTTTCTCCGTAACCTACTCTAAACTTTAATTGATTTATATTATCACTTAAATTTTTTATAAATGGCTCTCCAGCCATATCCCAACCTAAAGCAACTGATGGAAAAACAGCAAACCTGTTATTTTCAGCAAAAACGCTAGAACCATCTCTACGAATAGTTCCTGAAAATATGTATCGATCTTTAAAAGTATAATTTAATCTAGCAAAATATGACACAATGTTTTGCTCGTATTTAGTTGAAGCCAATGTTCTTGGTCCTGCTCCAGCATTAATATTATTCCATAGAAATGAATCTGTTATAAAATCCTCATTACCTGAAGAAGCACTTTCTGATCTATATTTTTGTCTTGAATAACCAACTAAGAAATTAAAATTATGGTCGTCGCTAATTATTTTAGAGTAATTTAAAGTAAAATCAAAAAGATTGTCATTCTTTTTTTGATTTGCTATAGTAGCTTTACCATTGACCGTTTCACCATATAAAGTTGTTCTTGGCAAATAAGTGTTTCTACTTGTATAACCTTGATCAATCCCTGCTTGAAATCTAGCCACTAAACCTGGTAGAGGCTTAATTTCTGTATAAAAATTAGTAAGTGTTCTATCTATAATACCTTTATCTGTAATAGTAAGTAGTGAGTATGGATTAGGTTCTTGTGAATTATCTGGATTTATAGGGTAATAACCAAACTCATCAATAGCTTGTATTTGTGGGCCGTATTGTAAGGCTGATCTAATAATACCAGAATTCTCATAACGATCACCACCTAATTGGCTGTTGTCATTATTAATTCTACTCATTGTCATGTTCATACCAACACTTACATAATCACTTACTTTCTGATCTAGATTAAATCTTAAAGCTGCTCTATCAAAAGTTGAATTCTTTAACACACCATCTTGTTCATAGAGGTTCCCTGATAGATAGTATTTTGTTGATTCTGTTCCGCCTGTTAATGAAAGGTTATGTTGCTGTGTGCTACCATCTCTTGTTACCAAATCAAGCCAATTTGTACCTAGTCCAGCATTATTTATTTGGTCGTCTGAATAAAATCTTGAAAATGCAACGCCACCAACAGGATCTGCCATAGCTTCTTCTAAGGTTCTACTACTAGTGTTACCACTACTATATGGAGTTACTCTGTTTTGAAACAACCAATTTTCATAAGCAGCATCGTTTCTTAATTGCATCCATTCTGGTAAACTTCTTATCACATCAAAACTATCATTATAGGATTGAATTGAATAAGAAGACGAGTAACTTACTTGAACTTTACCAGAAACCCCTTTTTTGGTTGTAAGCAAAATAACACCATTTGCTGCTCTTGCACCATAAATGGATGTAGCACTTGCATCTTTTAATATAGAAATTGATTCAATATCATTTGGGTTAAAAGAGTTTAAAATACTTTGAGTACCACCACTATATCTGTTACCAGTTCCAGGTTGTTGAAAATCGGTAATAGGAAACCCATCAACTACTATTAAAGGTTGGTTACTTGCATTAATAGATCCTGCGCCTCTAATTTGAAAGTCTAAACCACCTCCTGGCTGTGCACTATTCTGAGTGATTTGTAAACCTGAAACTTTACCTCTAAGTACATCACCAATGGAAGAAGATGAAGATAACACCAACTCTTCGGTTTTAACAGTTGATATAGCTCCAGCAATATCCTTCTTTCTTTGAGAACCATACCCAACAACTACTACTTCATCTAAGGTTGTATTATCAATAATTAATGAAACATTTATGGTTGAACTTCCACCAACTATGACTTCTTGAGTAATATAACCCACATAGGAAAAAACGAGTGTATCACCCTCTTTAACCGAAACACCAAATTTACCATCAAAATCTGTTGAAGTACCATTTGTTGTGCCCTTTATTAAAACTGTTGCCCCTGGAAGAGGGATCCCAAATTCATCAGTTACTATACCTGTAACTATTTTTTCTTGAAGCATAAGTTTATCTACATCTAGGGGAATGATGTTTGTGTTCAGCGAAATCGTTATCGCATTAGTTTTGAAAAAAAAGACTAACAGCAATAATAGCGTTAATTTCATTTTTAAATCAAAACTTGACCTAGTACACTCTTTAATGAGTTGTTTCATGTTTTTTTTCATATTTTTGTTGGTGATTTATTAATTAGAGATTAAATTAAGTCACTTATTATAACCGGAAAATGCTGCAACATTTTTCGGTTTTTAAGTTAATGTTAGTTTGAGTTAGTGTTTTTTTCATATTTATTTCTGTATTAAGGATCTAAGCTTTTATTAAAATTGTAAATAGTATTGTTTCTTTTTTATTTAATGATTTAATGAGGTTGATATTTTAAGCGTTCACAGCTTTTGATGCGTTAAGAATTCTTGCCCCTGGATCTACTTTGACTTCATATGCCTCTATTCCACCGGCATTTTTAATCCCCTCTATAACTTGTTCTTCTTTACCTTTAGGAGCCAAAACCACAATACTTCCACCGCCACCTGATCCAACTATTTTAGCACCATAAGCTCCTGCATCTAAAGCCCCTTTAATCATATCATCAATTCGTGGAACTGTTATCTTTAAAACATTTTTCAATATATTATGATGCTGGTTCATTAAATCGCCAATTTTTTTAAAATCAGGCAGTTCCTTTTTAAATTCCAAATAAGCTTTTTGTGTTATGTCGTGATTTGTAATGGCAGCATATAAATAGCCTTGCATATCGTCAGGAACATAATTTAAATACTTTTTGAGTTCTTCTATCTTCGCTTTTTTTATATCAAAATCATGGATTTTATTTTTTACTTGGTGTATGGCTAACCATGTCTTCCCTCTTAATTCACTTAAAAGCCCCATTGTTTCTTTTGGAATTCCAGATTCGCCAATTATAATACCATCTATAGGTGTATGGATTGTTTCGCATGAAAAATCATCTCCAGTTTCTAGATATACTATGTTTCCAACCCCAATACTATACTGATCCATTTTGCCTCCAGGAGCCCCTTGTTCAAGTACTTCAGACTCATATGCAATCTGTGAAATTATTTCTGAAGTAACTTCTATATTGATTCCAAAAGCCTCAATTAAAAAATTAACCCAGGATACCACAAGAGCCGACGAACTTGACGTGCCAGCATTGATGGGTAAGTTTCCTGTTATTTCAATGTCGTACCCTTTATTTGGTATACAATCATATCTTTTCAATACTTTAAGCGCATATAATAAATGATCCCCTTTCTTAATATCAACAATCTCCTCGTCAATATTGATTATTCTCTTTTGGTTTATATCTGGCTTGTTAATATCAAAAATTCGCAATCCATTTTCAATGGCTGTTAGTGTTATATTTCTACTTATAGCACATGCAATAACAGGCAATCCTAAATAGTCTTGATGGTCACCAAACAAGCAAGTTCTTCCTGGGGCTAATGATATTATTTTTCTCATTTAAATTGTAAAACAGTGATTCTTTATAATTGAAATTGTGTTATTTTTTTATTAAAAAAACATCAATTTTAGATTAAGTTTTAACGAATGTATTTATTTATTTTTAATTAAAAAAGAAAAACACTAAAAAATGTGCTCGAACACACTAAAAAAGTGTTTTCGAGCACATTTTTGTCATATTAAACTTTAGTTTTATATATTTGCTTGATATGAAGAAGTATACCATTAAGGACATTGCTGAACTAGCAGGAGTTTCAAAAGGCACCGTTGACAGGGTTATCCATAAAAGAGGAAAAGTGTCAAAAAAAGCATTGGATAAAGTAACAAAATTACTTGAAGAGATTGACTATCAACCTAATCCGATGGCTAGAAATTTGAAAAACAATAAAGTTTATAAAATTTGTGTTGTTTTACCAAACCCTGAAGAGGACAGTTTTTGGGAGCCATGTGTTAATGGCGTGAATCAAGCTATGGAAGAATTTAGATCTTTTTTAATCGATATTAAGTTATTTTTTTACAGTCCCAATAGCACTAAATCTTTTCAAGAGGTAAACAATACAGTTTTAGGTTTATCCCCTAATGCCGTTTTACTAACACCTCTTTTCTACAAAGAAAGTATTTTGGTTGCCAATAATTACAAATCGGCAGGTATTATTGTAAGTACTTTTAATAACCAAATAGATTTAAAACAAGTGGTCAGTTTTGTTGGACAAGATTTACACCGAAGTGGTAGGGTTGCCGCTCGATTAATGCACATGATTATTTCAGAAAAATCAGATATCATTATTTGTCATATAGATGAGACATTTAATAATGCCATTCACATGCAAAAAAAAGAAAAAGGGTTTAGAGATTATTTTAAAGAGTTAGGAGAATTTGAGTATAACATCTTAACCCTTAACGCTAATAAGAAAAACCTTGATAAATTACTCAATAAATATTTAATATCCCACCAAAATGTTAAAGGTATATTTGTAACAACTTCAAAAGCCTTTAATGTAGTTGAAATACTTCAAGAGAACAGCTATAAAAATATTAAAGTTATTGGTTACGATTTATTAAGTGAAAATATCAAATACTTAAAAAATAATATAATATCATTTTTAATTCATCAAAGCCCAAAAGTGCAAACCTATCTTGCATTAACTTACTTAATTGAATATTTCCTCTTTAATAAAGAAATTCCCAATCAAAAGTTATTGCCTATAGATATAGTAAATTCTGAAAACTTAGGTTCATATATTGAAAACTAATTTAATTTTAAAACACCAAATGAAGAAGAAATATGAAAATTTGGAGTTTCAGTTTTGGGATTAATCCAAGTTAACCATATTGGCTCAAAGTCATTTTTTTTTGTTTTATAGTATTTAGCCCTATAAATGCCTGTTTCGATTTTACCATCATGGATTAAATTTAATTCTTTTAAAGAAGCTATACTTATTTTACCCTCTACACAAAACCCTTGGGGGTTAAAGCTAGAATTTACCAATAATCCTTCATGAGGCCAATTCCAATTAAAATCAAAATTTTTATTAGGATAGGCTTTAAAATCCATAATTCTTGAAGTTGGATCAATCTCAAGACAATAATAAGGGTTAAGTGATGCATTGGATCGAAAAAACAATTCAACTCGATCCGAAACATTGATACTATGGAAACTATCATCTGTTTCATCAATATGTATGGTATCATCCAAAACCTCAAAGCAAAAGTACAAACTATCTCCATCACATAAGGCCTTAAATTTAGTTTCCGTATCCTTTATGGCTTCCCATGGAGAATGAAAATAGCTTAAAATATTGGCTTTTTCCCAAAAAGGACTGTCAGCTTTTCCTGTAATGGTCAATTGATGTAAAGGAATACTATTTACATTATATGTTCTCAATGCTTTGCTCTTTATCATTAATATTCAACACTATATCATGGGTATTTATTTCAATAAAAATACCCAAATTTTGCACACTAGCAATTAATTTTATAATAATATTCCTTCTACTTCTCCTTATTCCTAATTAAATAAACAAACATCTATAATTGCATATTTATATCCAATATCTTATCAATAGGTTTCACATTACACTATTCCTCAGGGTCTTTAATGACAACCTTTGAAGATTTGTCTAAATGGCAAGAAGGCAAAAAAACTATATATTTGGATTAACTAACAGTTCTAAACTGGGGAAGCTTACATTTTAGAACAACGCTAAATTATCAAGCAAATTTTATACTTGAAAATACCTAAAATGCTTTAGATAGTGCGGTGAAAACAAGGTTGCTTATAATAGTACTACATTTTCACTAAGTATTTCGAATTTAGTTAAATATCTAACCAATATATTTCCATTTATCTTTATATACTCTGCTTTTCTGTTTAAAATTTCATTTGAGAAATTACAAATCACAAATTAGTATCTCTAATTACTAGAAATCAATCAGTTAGTAGAGAAACTGTTGATTGTCGAATTTATTAGATTGGGAATCGAGAAACCGAATCAAATAACACTAAAACGACGATTGCTCTAGTTTAGGCTTAAAGTCCCTCGGAGACGATATTGTCTATTAGGGTTAATGAAGTAATTTGGTTTGTGCCAGAGATGAGAACACATTTTCTTTAAAATGTAAAGACTGCAAAGCAGCACAGACTAAAGTTCGCCTTGGCGAATGTGTACACATAGCTATAGGTATGATTCATAGCTTTGTTTGAGCGATGGTTTTGAGCGGCTATGAACGATAGCTATTGTTACATTTTGACTACTTTGCTGTATTTGGCGTATAACTTTCTTTTGCATTATTTTTTACTTGATCTAAAGTCAAGTAAGCTGGTTTATAATTTCCTTCTGTATATCTTTTAGCTTGGTCAAAATAATTTGGGGAGGTTGGTTCACCGCTTGAACCAAAATAAATAAGCGATTCTACTTTAATATTTTGAGGGTCAAATTCAATAATGCTTACATAGCTATTACCCCCAATACCGTAGCGCTTTTTTGTGTCTCCATTTGGAAGTGTCCAGAATGTAAATGTGGCTCCTGTCCAAGAGGGAGCACCAGGCACTGGTAAACTAAATAAGGAATCATTGAAACGTAATTTATTATCACCTTCATCTTTAAATCGTTGTATTCTATTAATATCACCCCAAGGTATTTTCCATGTATCCCATTTCTCTTGTAATTTATCTAAGGTGTTTCTTAAGGCAATCAAATCTGCGTGATCCCTATCAACCCCTAATCTATATTTTTCTTCACTCCAATGAATATACAAAGTAGTGGCTACTGACTCTACAGTACTCACTTTATTCCAAGTACGGAGAAGCTCTATGGCTTCTCTCATGTCATTAGTCTTTAAATTTTTAGGACCCTTATCCCAAACATCAAAAAGCTGAGGCAGTTCCTTTTCAGCACTCAGAAGATAGGTAGAGTAAGAAAGCTTTCTCAAGCTATCAAAATTGAACACCGAGGTTTCTTTAAGAATCCTTCTAGATTGCTCACTACGATTATTGTCTTTTTCAAGGACCATATAAGAAGGATAATCTTCAGCCTTGGGGTTTTCATCTTGAGTTGCAAGAAAAGGAGTGCCATTACAATTTTGAATCCAACCCGAGGGAGGGTTTATCACTTTAGGGATTTCATCGAATGTATGATATCCATTCCACTCCGTTTCTATAATACTTCCGTCAACGGGTTTTGTCCAATCAAACTTTTCAGATCGTTTCGGTATAGCTGCATTATAAACATACATGATGTTCCCCTCTACATCTGCATAAGTATAATTTCCAAACTGCACTTCCAATACAGAAACAGCTTTTTTAAATTCCTGTAGATTTTGAGCTTTTGTCATCCAATACCATTGAGATAACCAGCCAGGAGTTTCATACTTTGCCATCTTCACAGATAGGAATTTCCCATTCTGTGTACTAATTAAAGGGCCGTGATGCGTTTTGTAGAAAGCATATTCTTTTGATGTTTGAACATTATTCTCTACCACTTTCAGTGTTTCTGTCCATTTGATAACTTGTTTGTGTGTTCCATTATATAGGTATGTAATATCTTCAGTATTGAAATCTATCTGCTCAATGTAAGCATCAACAATATCTGCTTGATTGTCAGTGCTTGACCAACCTATGTTTTCCCCGAATCCTACATAAGGAAAAGGAAAGCCAAATCGCGTATATCCAATAAAGTTCCAGCCTGACTCACTCATAATATGTGCCTCGTAAACTTGCGAATTGCCAAAGAACCCCAAATGAGGATTGATCAAAAGAAGAGCATTTCCTGACGCACTCTTTTTCCCATTTATCGCCCAAGTATTTGAGCCTTCACTCTCATTTTTTTTATCTTGAAATTTTAAGTCCTTAGGATTTGAAGAAACATCGTTACACAACTTTTGGTAAGCATCTATAAACCCTGACTCTGGCAGGTTAGAATAATGTACTAATAATACTTTCTGATAGTATAAATAATTGATAAAGGCTACAATATACCATGGCTCGAAATGCGTGAGAAGTTTTGGTTTTACATTTGGATTTTGTTTTAAATAAAAATTCAGCCCTTCACAATAACCTTCACATATTTCCTTTACTTCAGGAGAAAATGAGTTATACTCAGATTTAGCATATGTAACAATTTCTAATGACCTGTTAATCCAATCATCCAATAACCCATCACTTCCGATCACTTCAGAGCTTCTCCCCAGTGCATCAATGTAGTTGTTTTCAATAATCGAAAAATTATCCTCAGCTTGGGCGTATGCAAATCCAAATGAAGCACTTTTGTCGTCCTTACCATACACATGAGGAACACCAAATTGATCCCTATAAATAGTCACGGAATCTTCTAATAGGAGTTCTCCCATTTTTTTCTCCTGACAAGACATTAATACAAGTATGACGATGGTTGTAAAAAAAAATTTCATATCGGTGATTATTTCCTATGTTTTAACAACGTTTTTCTTTAACTCGTCCAAAATATGAAACAGTATATTAAAAAGTTCGGTTTTTCATTCTATCTACATGTAAACCGACAAGAATGCTGAAGCGAGTATTAAACGCGTGCAAACCACCGAAACCCAACTGTTTTATATTATGCATTAGTAATCATTTTTTAATTTATTTCAAATCTTAACTGTCCAATTATGCTTATCTTCTACTTTTCCTCTTTGTATTTTAGTTAATAAGTCATATAATCTTAATGTAACTTTGCCTGCACTATTATCGTTTATTACCATTTTTTCATCTCCAAACCATATTTCCCCTACAGGTGAAATCACAGCGGCTGTGCCTGTTCCAAAGACTTCTTCCAATTCGCCTTTCTTTTGAGATTGTATTATTTCCTCAATTGAAATCCTTTTTTCCGTCACTTTATATCCAATATCTTTTAATAATTGTATTACTGAATTCCTCGTAACACCATCTAAAATGCTACCATTCAATTCAGGTGTAAATACTTCATTATTTATTTTAAAAAACACGTTCATGGTGCCGACTTCTTCAATATATTTCTGCTCGACTCCATCCAACCATAATACTTGAGAAAACCCTTTTTTCTTTGCTAATGATTGAGCCATTATACTTGCAGCGTAGTTTCCCGCTGTTTTAGCTTCTCCAATGCCTCCGCGAACCGCTCTAACATAAGACTGTTCTACATATATTTTAATAGGATTAAATCCTTCTTGATAGAATGCCCCAACAGGTGATAAAATAATCATAAATTTATAACAGTAAGAAGGACGAACACCGACATTACCGTCAGAGGCAAAAACAAATGGTCTGATATAAAGACTAGTACCTTCTGCTATAGGAATCCATTCTTTATCTATTTTTAGAAGTTCTGTAATTGCATTTAAGACCATATTTTCATCAATCTCCGGAATGCACATTCGCACGTTTGATTTGTTTAATCGTTCAATATTTTTATATGGACGAAACAGTCTAATTTGATTATTTTCGTCTAAATAAGCCTTTAATCCCTCAAAGACAGATTGTCCATAATGCAAAACCATTGCAGAAGGTTCAATATTTATTGGTCCATATGGCTTTATTGTTGGATTTATCCATCCTTTTTCAAGGTAATAATCCATTTCAAACATATAATCAGTAAAATACTGTCCGAATCCTAAGTTATTCTGATTTGGTTTCGGTTTTTTTTCCTTTCTTTCTATTAATTTTATTTCCATAATTATCTTTTTAAATTCATAAAATTTATTCTCCTGTATGAGTGTACTAAAATCTTGAGAATAATGGGAGTAGTGTTAACATCTTTAATTTACTAGCCAATCAAGACTTTAGATGCAATTCAATTTGTCTGGTGTTGAAAAATATTAACATTAAAACAAGAGTGATAGTTAGCTTTTAAGTATTTCAAAGGTGTTATTCATTCACAGTTCAAGTATGATTAATTACATTGGCTAAGAAGTAAATAAATCGAACTACAGGAAAAAATAGTGTGTTTTTGAATAAACATAAAAATAGTAATTCCTAATACATATCTAAAATTGATTTTATAATTTCATTTTAATAGTTTACAGATTTCGTTTATTAATTTACTGATTTTTGAATGTAATGGAATCTGTTTTTACCAGATATATTTAAGAGTCTTTTGAATCAGAATTATCGTTCTTCATTTGAATATATCGAGTTACCAAGCGTACCCCTAATCTTGCAAATAGAATAATGGCTATGACTGTGACTATTTCGAATCCCTTAATACGTTTTTGCTTGTTTGATTAATTGCATATCTCATACCCTTCATTGCTTTGTTAACCTCTCCATTCTATTGCTATTTTTTTTATTATATAGAATCATTTGACTTTCAAATCTTGAATAAAAGAGACCTCATCATTTATAAACCTAAAGTCTCATTTCTAGTTAATTTTCGCTTAATAATATAAACTTTTATTCATCTTATTGAGATTTTAATAATTTCGTAATAGCATTGTTTAAGGGTTTCTTATTCTAACAAATATTTTCACTACATGTGTAATATCATATAATTTCTGATTTCTATGTCCTAAAAATTCTTGAATAATGTCTTAAAGCAACACTCCTTTGTTGTAAATGTGCTTTATTCCTGTGATTCACAGTATAAGGATTGTTTATACTTTAATTCGCCTCCTTACATAATTAACATACGAGAATTATAGCACATCTTTATATAAAAAGACCACCTAACACAGGTGGTCTTTTTTTTTATTGAATAAACTATTATTCATCTTCTAAGAACCCTGTTCTCTTATAACCGGAGTAAACAAAGACCCTAGTTGGAACATCAGAAAATACGGCCGTAAAAGAAATTGCATCAGTGATAGTACCACTCGGTGCTGTTGCACCATTTTTAATAATCTTTCCGTCCGTTACAGTAACAGTTACATCATAATACAACTCAGGCAAATCTGTTCCAGAAAAGCTTAATGTTTCTAAATTAAGGTTTACTTTAGATTTTAAACCCCATCCACTTTCCAAATCATCTAACCACATTTCAGAAGTTGTATTTGCAGCGGTGTTATATGTACTTATATGACCATGGGAAAAATCCGCACCATCTCTAGTGATATTTACTACCCATTCTCCGGCAACATTCTCAATTTCAGTCCCTCCTGAATCAGGATCTCCACCTTCATCACAAGAAACCATGAATACACCAATAGTAAATAATAGCAAAACTGTTTTAATTATATTTTTCATAATATTCTAAATTTAAAATTTTAAACTCTACTAAAAACCCTGAGCAAACTACCATAAAAACCACTGGCATTTAAAACCCAGTTGAAATGATCGTTATCAATTATATAACCATCTGCACTTTCAACGGTTATGCCACTAATGGATGCGTTTTCTTGTCTTGGTATATATAATAAGTCATCATCTACATTATAAAAAGTAACCATAAGTGCATTATCACCCACAACACCACCAGCATTATTATGTGTGTATTCTCTATCTGAAATACGCACAACTTCAGCTGGGCTACCATTATTTCTGGCCCAACTTCCTTCAAGATTATAAATACTGGGTGCAGACGATAAAACAACAACAGTTCTTGTTGCGGAAGCTGAATAACCTAGATCATTAGTAGCTAGATAAACAATTTTATAAACACCAGGTACATTCGTATTTGCAGTACCTTGAGTTGTGTATGGAAATGGTTCTCCTGCAAGCGTAACCTCTGCTCCTGCATCTGTATAAGTATCGCCTTGAGTAAGTACAATAAGAGGCTCACCTATTACTTCCAATACAGCAAAATTGGTAATTCCGTTGACATCTCCAGTCGTTTCTTTATCGCAAGAGCTTACAAATAGCACAGCAATACATAATATCCCTTTAAATATATTTTTCATAATTTGTATCATTTTATTAAATTATTGATTCCACCATATTGGCGTAGTGATTGGTACAACAGCAGGAGCATTTAAGTTTCTTGCTGTTTCTCCAGTTGGGTACAATAATCGTTGAGGGAATCCAGTACCAAGAACACCATTTACCGACACTGCGAATTCACCAGGAACATAACTAGCATCTGATTGAGGAACACTTGACGTTGCGGGAATTCCCGTTCTTTGCCATTCAAAAAAAGCTTCTGCGCCATTACCTGGATAACTTGCTACCCATTTTTGAGTAATAATTGCTTTTAACTTGTCGCTAAAAGTACCCGCAGAAGGATATTCATAAACACCGGAGGCAGCAACATAACTTGCACCATTTAAACCCCATTTATTGAAGTTTTCTATTACAGCAGCATCGTATAAAGCCTTTGCAGCAGCAGCATTAATACTATAGCGCTCTCTAGCTTCAGCTTGCATAAACAAGCTTTCTTCAAGACTTATAAAGTAAACAGGAGTTGTTGGACTTAAAATTGAGACTGCAAAAGTATTTGGTCCTGCAGGATTATTGTAATCTCCTTGATCTACCGAGTTTAATAAACCATTCCCAGTATAAAATAAATTTTGTCTAGCATCTGAATTATCAGCCAAGTAAGAATACATAGTGGTACTAGCTCTTAAATTTAAAGAGGTATTCAATTGTCTTTTGTCACTTTCGTATAAAGGATTACTAAGATTAGGTGCATCAACAAAACCAGTTAAAGAAGCATCTATATCTAATAGAGGAGCATTTGAATTTAATAAAGCAGTAATTCCTGCTTGGGCAACAGCTGGTCTTGCTTCTGTTTGACGTAAAAATATTTTTAATTTTAATGTATTGGCAAATTTAACCCAACTAGGCATATCACCACCAAAAACTAAATCATCTACTCCAGGTACGTCTCCAACAGAAGTACTTAAATTTCTACCTAATGCATCATCTAAATCTCTAACAAGCGCATCATAAACATCTTGTGCATCATCAAAATGAGGCTGAAAGATTAAACGGTCATTAGCTTCACTATATGGAATATCACCATACCAATCAGTTAACATTTGAGAAAGATATGTTTCTAACACGGTTGAGATTAAATAGTAATTCCAATTTTCAGATGCTAAAGCTTTTCTCTTAATATTTCTAATATCCGCTAAACCATCATAGGCATTTAACCAACCACCTGTTGAAATAGCATCTGTTGTCCCTAAAGTATAGTTATCAACTATACGATATTGGCTTGAACCAGGGCTTTGAGACCACATCTGTGACTAAATACCCCCAATAATTGCCCAATATGCTCCCTGTACACCAGCTACAGCAGTTATACTTCCTGGAAGTTCCACTGCAAAGGCTAAATCATCAGGTGTTAAATCATCTGGATTTCTGTTAATATCTAATTGCGAATCACAAGAGAATAACATTGCAAATATTACTAATGTTAATATTACTTTTTTCATAATGAATTTTTTTATTTATTAAAATGACATTTTAAGTGCCATACCATAAGTTCTTTGAGCGGGGTTTGCCGAAAATTCCCCAAATTCAGTCGTTAAATCATTACCTCCATAAGAAGTAACTTCTGGATCCACATATGGGTTCCCCTTTGGAGTCCATAACATTAAGTTTCTACCATAAAGACTTATTGATAAACTGTTTAATCCACTCTTTCCTATAAGACTCTCTGGAAAATTATACGACACTGATAAATCACGTAATCTAATAAATGTTTTATCAATCACATGATTGTATGCTTCTGTGCTCGGGTTATTGGTTGAACTATAATACCCCGTTATTGAGTTATAATCAATTGGAGTTGTGTTTTCCGAATAGGTGCCATCTCCATTATCATTAACAGAATTAGGAACAATAAATGGATTTCTATTGTTATATGTTGTTAATATTGATCCCCCAGTAAAACCTAATAATCTAGAAGTATAGGAATACATTTGACCCCCTTCTTTCCAATCAAAAGCAAATGACAATCTAAAGTTTTTGTATTTTAAAGTGTTTTGAAGCCCCATAACAAAATCTCGCTGAGAGTTACCTAAAGCCTGCTCATCTGTTGTTTGCAAAGGAATTCCAGTATTTGCGTCAACAACTGTTTGCCCTGCGTCATTTATTAAGGGAGTACGCCCATAGAAAACACCTAATGGTTCTCCAACAACAGCTTTAAAATTAATATTAAAAGCGCCATTGATGGTTAACTCATCTATCCCTTCTGGAAGTGATGTAACCTTGTTTTTGTTTTTAGCAAAAGTCCAATCGAGATTCCAACTAAAATTGTCGGTTTTAAGAGGTACAAATCCTAATGCCACTTCAACTCCCTTATTTTCTAAATCCAAATAATTACCTACAACAGACCCATAACCCGTTGAGTTTGGTAATAATAGATTTATAATAGACCCATCGGTCGTTTTATGATAATAAGCCACATCTGCATTAATTCTGTTATTAAAAAACCTGCCCTCAAAACCAATTTCATACTCGTCTGTATATTCGGGTTCAATATTTATATTTCCTAATTCACGAGCAATTTCAAAGGAATTAATCCCATTAAAAGGAAAATTAATAGTCCCAAAATAAGCACCAGCAATAGCTGGAAGTGCAGAACTTTCTGTACTGTACAGTCCGGGAGCATTAGCAAGAGATGCATAACCCCCTCTGACTTTTAAGAAGTGTTTACTATTGTCAAGAACAACCGCACTTAAATTAGCCGCTGGATAGAAAAATGAATTTTTACCTATTGCTAATGTAGATACCCATTCATTTCTGCCAGTAAGGTTCAAATAAATACGCTCTTTATAGGATAAGGTCAAAGCTCCAAAAGTAGAATATCTTTTGCTATGAGTATTTTGTTGAGCAGTATTTGGAGTTACCGCAGAATTTGAAATTTCATAAAAATTTGGAATATCTAAATTGGTAACACTAACAAATAATCGACTTCCATAATTATTGCTCATAGAACCTCCTAATTGGGCTTCTAAACCAAAATTTTCATTTAAAGCCGTATTATAATCAAAAGTTAAGAACGACTCGTAGAATTTATTTTGATTCGTGGTTTCTGTTACACCCCCAACATTATTGGTACCTCCCAATAAGGCATTAGGCGATCCAGGTGTATAATTAATCACTGCACCATGGCTATGACGTCCTCCATTCAAAATATCAGCTCCAACTTGTAATGTACCCACTAAATTTGTTGATAGGTCATACGATAAGTTTATATTGCCATAAAAACGCTCTCTAGATAAATTAGTTTTATTTTCATTGATTACCCAATATGGATTTCTAGAATAAGGCGTGTAAAAATTGTCGTTATTATTGAATGGATTTGTTTTATAATCCGCTAAATCAACAACACTTACCCCGCGTGGGATTTGCAATAATTCTTGCATAAAGGTTTCTCCTTCTCCAGCATTGTTTCCTTGACCAGTATTTACGGCATTCTGTCTGGTCTGAGCATAATTCCCATTAACTCGTAATCTAAACTTTTCTCCAGATATACCTGTGTTTAAACTTAATGTATTTCTATTAAGAGCATCAGCATCCGTTGGAATGATACCATCAGTATCTATCTTAGTAAATATAAGAGAGAAATCGGAATTGTTACTACCCCCGCTAAGTCTAACTGAATTAGTATATGTATGCCCAATGTCATAAAAGTCTTTTATGTTATCCTCTAGATTAGAATATAATTTTGTTTGTTGAGCATTATCAACTATTTGACCCCAAACTCGAAGTTGCCCATTAAATGCAGGTCCCCAAGAGCCATTTTCATTGGTAGCACCAATACCACCAGCTGGTAATCCTGAATAATCTACACCATTCCAACCTTGTCCGAATTTTTGTTGCAAATGTGGTATTCTGGCTACTTCTAAAAAGTCGAGAGAACTATTTATCTCTACTTTTACTTTTTCTCCAGAACGTCCTTTTTTAGTGGTAATAATAATTGCGCCACTAGAGGCTCTGGAACCATATAACGCGGTAGCCGCACCTCCTTTTAGAACATTAATGCTCTCTATATTGTTAGCGTCTAAATCATTTATATTGGTTCCCCCATCAAAGGATCGACCAACACCGGTAGATGAACTACTATTCGATGCCGAAGAAATGGGTGTTCCATCTATAACATATAACGGACCGTTTACTGCTCTTGTGGAGCTAAATCCTCTTAATATAATTTTTGTAGAAGCTCCTGGTTGATTTGGAGATGTTATATCTAGGCCTGCAACCTTACCAGATAAACTTTCAAAAGGATTTAGTGTAGAAACTTCTGTAAGTTTTTCACCTGAAACAGAAGTCGCTGCGTACCCTAAGGATCTTTTCTGTTTTGTTTTACCAAAAGCAGTTACTACAACTTCCTCTAATGCTTGCGCATTTTCAGAAAGTTGCAAATTAATGGTTTTTGAGGATTCAACACGAACTTCTTGTGTGTTATAGCCTACAAAACTAATGACAAGGATTGCTCCTTGATTGGCTTTAATGGAATATTTACCATCAAAATCTGTAGAGGTTCCAGTAGAGGTTCCTTTTACTAAAACTGTTGCTCCAGGAAGAGGTATGCCAGACGAATCTGATATAATACCTGAAATAGTTTTTTCTTGTGCTAATACGGATGTTATACCAAACATCAAAAGTACCAACAAAGAATAGTAGTTTTTTACTTTCATAAATTTAATGTTTTTTGAGTTAGTCAATGCAGAAGTAAAAAAGGAAGGCAGTAAAGAAATTTTTTTAAGGACTAATTCAAAAAAATCATATTTACAAAATGAAACCAAAGTATAGTGAAGCTTTGATTTAATAGTAAAGTCTTTAACTACCTTACCTTTTACAATTGCTAGTGTAAAAAAAGGGTATTTATGATATTGAATCTGAAGTAATGATAAGTATGAATCATATATTGATAAAAAGCATACATATTTTGATATATGTTTACTTTATATACTGAATAGTAAAATAAAAAAGAAGTGTTTTTTAGTTACTACCTTTAAAACAATATATGGTTAATGAGGATTTAATTGCAAGGAAAAGAGATTTTACCTTATTGAGTAAATGCCAAGAAGATTATTAAGCAAATCATGTAGTTGAGGAAAGGAAGCCATTCCTATCATAATAACAAAAAAATAGATCTCATATTTCTTGATATGCATTTATTCATTATGACGGAGATTAATTTCCAAAAGTAAATGAATGCTTTTTTGTAAGACCATTGATTCTATTTGTAACTACTTTTAATCATTTTTTTTACTGGAAGGTGTCATGCTTGGTTTCAATCTAGATCTAGCAATAGCACATGTCAGCTAATCGCTAATAAACATGCAGATTAAAGGCAATTTTTAAATTACTCGTTATTCTGTTTTAAATAATAACATGATCTGAAATATAGAATTAGACTTTTTCTTATATCCTATTATAGGTCTTTATTAACGCTACTTTTGTTAGTCCCACTAGCTGCAATTACTATTAGTGATAATATTAGTAAAACACTATACTCCATGCCTCCAGACTGATATCCAACAACAAACCAGCCGTTCTGTGCATGTACAAGCACTATTCCAAAAATCAATTGTAAAATAAACACCGCAGAAATCACTTTTCTAAAAAAGCCAATTGCCATTAACAAGCCACCTAATATTTCAAAAAATGTGAGGCCCCAAGCGATTCCCGTACCCACAAGAAATCCTTTACTATTTAAAAAATCACCAAAGCCACTTACGGTACCGGCATACAAACGGATAAAACCATGTGCTGCCAAAAACAAGCTTGTAGAAATTCTTAGTAAGTTTAAAGCAATCTGTTGGGTAATAAATGGAAATTTTTTCATGATTTTATATTATGGATTGTACGAGTTCTTTATAGCTTCTTCCGATTGGTATTTGCATATTATTAATTTCAACATCAGTAGCTGAAACTGCTTCTATTTTGTTTCTAGCCACAATAAATGATCGATGGATACGAATAAAATTAGGTTTTGGAAGTAACTCTTCTATTTGACTTAGTTGAAATTTAGTCAGTATGGTTTTTTTTAGGGTCACTACTCGAATATAATCTTTGAGGCTTTCAATGTATAAAACATCATCAAGATAAACTTTTACCTTCTTTTTACTAATATTAAAAAACATATAATCTCTTTCAATCTCTTGATTAACAGATTGTACATTGTTTGTTTCATTGGAGGGCTTCAATTTATTTACAGCCACTAAAAAACGAGTGAACTCAATTGGTTTCATTAAGTAATCAACTACATTGTACTCATAACCTTGTAATGCGTATTCATGATAGGCAGTTGTTATAATTATTGGGGGTGGATTTTTAAGGGTTTTGATAAAGTCAAACGCTTTTAGCTTAGGTAAGTTTATATCTAGAAATATAAGATCTATTTTTTGTTTTTGTAAAACATCTAAAGCATAAATGGCATCTTCACTTATAGCAGCAAGTTTTAAAAAAGGAACCTGACTGATATAATCTTGTAATATTTCCGCAGCTAAAGGTTCATCTTCAACTATAAGACAATTATATATTTCCATCTTTCAGACTAATGTTAAGTTTTACAATAAATTCTTTAGCGCTGTTTACAATTGATAATTTATGTGTTGGATAAAGAAGTTCTAGTTGACGTTGAATATTTTTTAGTCCAATATTTTTGTCTATTTCCTGGTTCTTGGTTTCCTCCTTTGAGTTTTTAATCTCAAAGGATAGCTGTTTATCAATAAGTTTAAGATCAATATGAATATAACTTTGGAATCTTGACTCTCCTGCGCCGTGTTTAAAGGCATTCTCGACAAAAGGCAGTAGTATTAAGGCGCTAATTTTTCTTTATAATTATCTACAGTATAATTGAATACCATTTCTAATCTTTTGCTGTAACGCAATTTTTCTAA